>JACKQG010000462.1_pt1 | contig 59244 bp, 50 predicted proteins | sample 8237621 | NCBI WGS metagenome assembly JACKQG01 (sample SAMN15677084, study PRJNA649215) | marine metagenome | biome: marine; feature: Black Sea; material: saline water; isolation source: suspended particulate matter (SPM) from the Black Sea western gyre | collected 2013-06-09/2013-06-10 | depth... | reverse complement strand
ATGAAGTTTTGAACCATGAATTAACAATGGAAAATGCCGATAAAGGGATTCAAGACTTGAAAACTCTGCTCATTCGTTTTTTAGAATTGTATTCTTAAAAATCGATTTTCTAACAAATCTCTCCCAACTATTAAACAAATTATTTAAGAAGTAATATGACCGAACCGTTAGTTAAAAAAGGGCAGGAACTTGAATTAACCATTGAATCTTTAGCCTATGGCGGGAAAGGTATTGCCAGAGTAGATGACTTTGTCATTTTCGTAAAAAATGCCATTCCGGGCCAAAAAGTTCGTGCATTATTATACCGTAAAAGAAAAGGATTTGGAGAGGCAAGACCATTGGAAATTATTTCCGAATCAAAATATGTGGTAGATTCTCCATGCGAACATTTTCCTGTTTGCGGTGGATGTAAAGTTCAACAACTGGATTATGCTGAACAGCTTGCTCAGAAAAAACAACAGGTAGAAAATATATTCCAGCGACAGGCTGGATTATCTGATTTTTCATTGGATGAAGTGATACCAGCAGAACATATTTTTAATTACCGAAATAAAATGGAATTTACTTTTTCCAATAAACGATGGGTACTTCAAGGCGAACCGGAGAATGCAGATAGAGATTTTGCATTAGGGATGCATATTCCAAAAAGATGGGATAAAATTCTCAATATTGACACTTGCCATCTTATGCCGAAATTAGGAAATGAAATTCTCAATAAAGCAAAATCTCTTGCGCAGGAATTAAAGCTGAAGCCCTACGACCAAAGAACACATAATGGTTTTTTACGGTATTTATCCTTTCGATTTGGGCATCACACCGGGGATATTTTAGTCAACATTGTGACCTCCTATGAAAATACAGATTTACTCAAACCCATGGTGGATGGATTGATTGATTCTTTCCCACAAATCACCTCAGTTGTGAATAATATTAACACCCGGAAAGCGGATGTTTCTTTTGGTGAATATGAGCTACTTCTACATGGGAAACCGGTTCTAGAAGAAAAAATTGGCGATCTTATGTTTGAAATCTCGGCCAATTCATTTTTTCAAACCAATACGGTTATGGCAGAGAAGTTATATCAGACTGCTTTAGATGGAGCTGACTTAACCGGAGAGGAAGTCGTGTATGATCTCTATTCCGGAACCGGATCCATTTCATTATTCCTGGCCCAAAAAGCGAAAGAAGTGCATGGCTTTGAGGTTATTGTTTCAGCTGTTGAAGATGCCACACGAAATGCAGTTAATAATCAAATTGGCAATGTAAAATTTCATGTAGCCAATTTGGATAACTTTTTCAAATTTAGTAAAGGCAAAAAATACCCCAAACCTGATGTGATTGTAGTCGATCCACCAAGGGCAGGTATGCACAAATTTATGACAGATTATTTACCAAAATTTGAAGCTAAAAAAATCATTTATATTTCCTGTAATCCCACAACACAAGCCCGGGATACAGAGGTTTTAATCAAAAAAGGTTATGAACTAAATCGATTAACTTTTGTCGATATGTTTCCTCACACCCCTCACATTGAAACGGTGGGGGTTTTTCAAAAGAAATAAATCAGTTGCCGACAGGTGGATCTGGTTTGTCATCGTCGCCACCACCCAGGAGAAAATTGCCTAAACCGCCAAATGACTGACTCATGGCAAATGCGATAACAACGACAATACCCACTAAAATATACGCTCTGTTTCGACTGATTCCATGAATACTATGGGGGATTGTTTCAATCATCTCAGTTTTCATGGCTCGGATATGCAGATCCAAATCTTCAGCATAGGAAAGGATCTCATACTGATAAATATCATTAGATTTTCTATTATAGCGGACCACATTCCCTTTGAGCATGATACGATTATCATCTTCGGATATATTACTGAGAGATGTAACAAAAATATAATCTAAATCAGCGGATTTGGACAGTTTTGTTAATTCATCTTTGAATGAACTGGAATTATGCAATAAAACTGTTGCAACCGCATCGCTGTAATCTCTCGATAAATCTGTGGGATTATTAAATTCATAATAGTTTTGATTAATGAGCCCCAGCATTTTTTGACGAACCAGTTTTTGATAGCCCTCAGGTATATTCTCCAATTTTTCACCAATATATCCCACATGAATTTTAAGGGATTTGTTTTGGGGAGTGGCCGCAACCAGTTGGACGGATAAAACGTTCAACGATAAAAAGACTGATAATGGTTTTAATAATTTTTTCATTAGTTTTCTGTCGGTGGTGGTCCGTTTCCACCATTACCTCCTTCTGACCAAACATTCATTCCCGTGAGTGACATGAGAAGAAAACCAAGTAAAATAATACCGCCAAAAACATAAACAACCTGTTTTATTGTCGGTGGGTTGGTCACAGAGGGTATGGAATCCACCAATTGTTTTTGAATAACCGCTGCTTCAGTATTCATGCGTTCATAGTATTTTAAAACTTCATAACGGTAGCTGGATTTTAAATTAGCATTATAGCGATAAAAATCACCCTGAATCATGATGCGACTTTCATCCGGGGATACATTTTTAAATTTTCCGGCGAAAATATATATGGCACCTGTTTTTTCAGCCACTTGCTGAAAACGGACATCTGTCATATCCAAAAATAAAGAATCAACTTGGGGGGCTGCCAACCGCTGCACTTCGTCAATTAAAATTAATTGAGATGGATTTAATTCAATAAAAATTGCATCCATTATTTTATTGAGTTCCTGTTCAGCCCAGGGCTCAACATTTACAACTTGGATACCCGCATAAGCCACTTTTAAAGTTTTATTTGTACGGCCGACATTACCCACCTGTGCAAGTAAAATGGTATTCACTAGGATAAGGACTAAGGGTTTAATGAAGATTTTCATGGGATTGAAATTACAGGTGGTTTCGAATAAGGGCAAAAATAAAATGGGCTCTTTTAAGAGCCCATTTTATTTATCATTTATTCTGTTGCTTAATGAATTAAAACAATAGACTTGGTCTTATTGACTGATATTAGGATTTGCACGAATTTCCCGAATAGTAATTGGGAAAAAGGAACCGGCCGGTGATTTCTCAACCGGATCCCAAACAACAGAAGTAATACCAAATCGATACATATCCGGTAAACGACGTCCCTGAATAAACAGATTAGCACGGCGTTCATGTTGGAGCGCCGCACCCGCATCTTCCGTCGTATAGTTATCTAAACCATCCATATCGCGAATCTTATTCAATTCAGCGATACAACCAGTATCATCACCACCTGCTTTTTTGCTTTCAGCAATAATCAGGTGCATTTCCCGTGCGGAAATGATGGTGATTGGCGCATAATCTGTACCGGCAGTCACGTCCTTAAATTCAGCTTCAGCTGCAGTGATTCTTGTGTCAGCAATTCCTGTTACCAGGTCATTCGCCTTAGGGTCACCGTTATCAACCAATGCGTTGTACAGCAGGTCCATCTCTAATCGACCATTAATTTGCCATGACATTTCATTGGATACAGTCACACCGCTGAACGCCATTTTCCATTTGTAATCACCAGTCATCAAGGCCAGGGCCGCCGCTGCTTCACTGGCACCGGCACTCACATAAGGGCTGGATGTATCTACGGGATTGTTCTTTCCCCACACAGCTTTTGCATGAGCCACGCGCGCTTTCAGTCCTGCAACTTTTACTTTGTTTTCCGCATCTGCAATCGCATCAGCTTTACCAAGTAAAGTACTGGCTTCATCATACATTTGGGACATGCTAGCTGCACCAAAAGGTGTGCCGGCTTCTGTTTTGTCAGAATAGACAAAATCATCAAACATATCTGCAACGTAAACTCGTACCATGGCAGCTGTCAGATAAGCACGTACAAGGTCCTGAGTATTTGGAAGTGTACTTGCAGAATGGAATCCTTCCAAAACAGACACTGCTTTATCTGCCATCCACCGGCCTTCAGTGATAAAGGGCCAGGCACCATCAACAAATTCATTGTATTCGTTAGTCATACCGCCTTTATCGAGCTGACGCCAAGCGTCACGGGATCCAGTCCAAACCACTTCATCTGTGGCCACTGCATTGGCTATCATGATATAGCCAATACCATTCAGGGATGCATTCCACCCGCCATTTGCCAGAGCCGAAGCTGCACTGGGATCAGCCAGGTCAGCTTCAAGCAGACTGTTTGGGTTATCTACTTCTAAGTCACAACTCATCATTGAAAAACCAATGAGAAAGCTCCATAGTAATTTCATTTTATTTGTCATAATCATACCTCCTTACATTCCAACTTTAACACTAAAGTTCCAGGAACTGGGCACCGGGACACCAAACGCATCAATAGACTGCTGAAAATCACTGATACCGCCATTGGTGCGGCTCAGAGCATTCAGTTCAGGATCAACTCCTGTATAACCGGTCCAAAGCGCCAGGTTTTTACCTGAGATTGAAAGGGTTAAATCTTTCACACCCAATCGTGCAGCAAATTCCGGATTTACAACGTATGCAAGACTCAGTTCACGTAAACGAACAAAAGAAGCATCTTCCATGGTGTTTAATCCACTATATGGTGACAATGCCAAGAATTCACGAACCCATCTGTTAGCTGCATCCAAGCGTGTTTGGCCTGCTTTTGCCGGATCCATAAGGTCAGATTCTGTTGCCGCAGCATTTGGGGTGTTCCGACCAATCAAGCCGTGCGATTTACGGAATGCATCGGTTAGGTTGGTTACGTGATAATTTCCAAATCGGGATTCAAACAACGTATTCACCCGCCAGTTTTTCCCCACTTTAACCGTAGCACCATAAGATGCACTATAATCCGGTGTCGGTTTACCCAGATACCAGCCAAGTGCACCCGTATCTTTGGCACGACCGGCAGCCACATCAGCATCTGTTGGTGTAAGCATAGCCGGATTCCAGCCTTTGCGAACGCCATCTCCACCCGTAGTGAAAAAGGCAAGAAGTGTTGCCTGATCATCCGCCTTACCATCTCCATTCGTATCTATTGGGTAAGTCGCATCTCTATCCAGTTTAGCACCAAAATAGGAACCTGGTGACCAGCCTTCGGTTAAGAAGTTTCGGTACCTGGGATATGATCCACCCACTTTTTGTTCCGGTGCACCGCCAAGACTAACGACTGTTTCCGTTAGATAGGAAATACTCCCAAAAAGATCTACAGAAAAAGTAGATGACCGAATAACATTCGCATCAACGCCCACTTCCCAACCGCTTGCATCAATCTGACCAATATTGGAAAGTTGTGTGCGGCGAAAACCGCCCGAAGGTGGATAAGCACGTTGAATCAATGCATCATTAACCGTGCGATCCCAATACTGGAAATCAACAGCAAACTTATCATTAAAAAGGCCCACTTCACCACCGAACTCAATTTCGGTTGAAACTTCCGGTTTTAGAGATGGGTCACCCACGTTTCCAGGTGAAAGCCCAGGTCCAAACTCAGAAGCCCATGGCAGATAGGTTGTCAATTGATCGAAGGCACCGGGTTGCTGTCCCGCTTGTCCCCACGCCATCCTCACTCTCAAAGTAGATACTGGACCTAATTGACCCAGTTGCGCTGTGGGGATATAAGACACATTAAACCGGGGATATGTGATGGTTGTAAATTCGGAACCAAATGCACTATTCGCATCGTTTCGAAGACCTGCTGTTGCATAGAGCCAATCCTGGAAACCAATCCTGGTTTGTGCCAAAAGTCCAGCTTCAATCACTTCAGAAAAACCTGAACCGGCAGAGTTAGATCCTAAGGCACCCAGTACTTCTAGACCAGGACCGGGGAACTGCTGTCCACCGCCATCCATTGTTTTAGTGATAGTTTGAAATGCCTGGAATCCAACAACACTTTCCGTAGAAATAGCACCAAATGATTTAGCATAATCCGTTTTGATATCCATGGAATAGACTTTTTTATCATTTTTTCCTTTGTAAAGCGCGCCTTGGGTAGCATAGGCCATTTTTCCATCTACGTTATATCCGAATGGTGTCAGGCTAGTTCCTTTATTTAGAGTGGTGTTCATACCGAACGTACCAGACACATTGAAACCATCGGCAATCCGATAGCTGGTCTGTAGAGAAATAGTCGTATTGTCACCTTCATTATTCAATGAACGGTAGGTGGTTTCACGAGCAGTTGCAAAGGCAATAGAACCTGTTGCATTATCTTCCGTTGACCATTCCGGTTTCCCCATCTGGATTAGAGAGGTTGTACCATAAATGTTGTTATTGTTTTGAATGGTATTATGATCCGTGTAAGTATAATTGGTTGATAAACGAATTCTCAATTTATCCGTTGGCAGGATATTCAGCGTTGCGCTAGCCATAAACTGTTTACGGAAATCATTGGCACCTGGTTTAGTTGGATCAGCATAACCCACCGGTTTCCCTAAAAGGGTTGCGTTTTCGTCGTAGGGACCATCACTATCTAAGTACCGTAGGCTGGCAAAGTAAGTTGCACCCGGAGCACCGCCGCGTACAGACGCAGAAACTGTTTGACTGCCACCTTTGTCATAAATCCACGAAGTAAAGGGTACTTCAATTACTTCATAAGGCTTAAGACCGCTTTTATTAAACAAACCGGCCATTCTGTCTGCTGTAGCCTGATCCCGGGCAAAACCGGAATTCGGTTTCCAGCGGCTTTCATCATAACTACTGGTTGAAGAATTAACTTCAACAGTGAATTGCGGTTTAGAAATGGCACCCTGTTTCGTAAAAATTTGAATGATACCATTGGCAGCTTGTGTTCCGTAAAGGGATGCGGCCGCAGCACCTTTCAGGATTTCAATACGTTCAATAGCATCAGGATTGATTTCATCTAATCGTGATGGCGTACCGCCATCCGCACCGAAACCGGCAAATCCTGCCCCATTATCCACGCGAACACCATCTATGTATATGACGGGTTCATTCGATTGGGAGAGGGTGGAAGTTCCGCGAATACGGATAGAGGCACCTTCGCCATTTAAACCACCGTTTGGCAGCATAATGACGCCTTTTTCACGACCTTGTAGAATGTCAGAAAAATTAGAAATTGGTGCATCTTCCAATGTTGACATATTTACTACACCAACAGAGTTGCCAATTTTAGATTTTTCCACTGCTGTACCCGCACCGGTTACAACAATTTCACTGAGGTTCAATGCTGCAACATACAATCCAAAATCACCTGTGGCTGCGCCACCGGATGGAATATCGACATTGCTTGAACGACTGGCATAACCAATGTAATTCGCATTTAATCGCTGCGCACCTGCAGGAACCCGACTGATAGTATACTCGCCATTCACGTCTGTTGCTGCACCCAGATTGGTGCCCACAACAAGGACGTTGGCGCCTACCAGAGGATCTCCAGTGTCGGCATCAGTGACCCGACCGGAAACAGATCCTTCCTGAGCTAATAGAAATGCTGACATTCCAATTAGCAGGAAAAAGATTGTAGCCAATCTGGAAATGATAGGTTTATTCATAAACCCTCCTTTTGTTAATCATTTTATCAGATATGGAGCAACAAAACAGATTACTTGAATAAAACAAAATGAAAGCAACCCCTCCTTGTAACTCACACCCTAGCCAATCCTAATACAGATATTGAATATAAGTCAATATTATTTATTTATTATTTTTTTGGGAAATTTTCACCTACTTCCAACTGCATGTATATTTAAATTACTGCAATGCGTCTGTGGGTAAGAACATTGATTCGTAACAGTTTTTTTCAGGTTGGTGCCGGGATACTCATTACAATGATGATTGGTGGCTTTGTTTTGCAATGGCTTGAACCTGGAGAAATTTCAAAAGATAATAACCCATTTTGGTGGGCTATTGTAACCATGACGACTGTTGGATATGGTGATTTCTCGCCGGAAACACCGGGAGGACGGATTTTTGCAGTGCTCATTATGTTTATTGGTATTTCTTTGGTTTCACTGCTCACAGCCACCATTTCATCCATATTTGTTGCTCAAAAAATTCGGGAGGGTAAAGGTTTGGAAAATTTGAATTTAACCGATCATTTAATCCTTTGCGGTTGGAACCCCAATGGTGAAAGGGTCTTGAACTCTATCCAGCTATTAGGCCGAGGAGAAAAAAACGATCTTGTCCTCATTAATGAATTGAATGAGGAAGAGATTTCGAAACTGAAAAACCGCTATAATGATTTGAATATTCATTTTGTTGCTGGTGATTTCACCCAGGAAGAAATATTGAAAAAAGCCAGCATTAATGATGCAGACACGGTAATTGTGATCCCAAATACAACGGGCTCAGAAGTTGCGACTTACGATGAAAAAACAATCTTTGCCACACTCACAATTAAAAGTATTGATCCGGGTATTCGTGTGGTGGCGGTCCTGTTGGATCGGGAAAATCTAACTCATATTAAAAGAGCCAATGCGGATGAAGTGGTTGTGGGAGATGACTTTAGCGCTCATATAATTGCATCCCATGTGATGGATCCCGGTATCCCTCAAATAGCAAATCAGCTTATGGATAGCAATTCTACCTCCCGTTTTAAACGGGTTGCAATTCCTTCCGAATATGTTGGAAAACCTTACGACGATCTATTTAATTACTTTCGCCAGAAGGATGGATCTGTGCTGATTGGCGTTTTTTCTGAAGATGAAAATCTGGGAATAGGCGCTATTTTATCTTCAGATGCTTCTGCATTGGATGCCTTTATTGAAAAGAAATTGAAAGAGGGCGGTATCTCCCTCAATGAAGAAAGTAAAATCAATGTTGTGATAAATCCCGCAAATGGCTATATCCTCAATGAAGGTGAACGCGCCATTATAATTCCATGAGGGTATTATGAATAATGAACGATTAAAAAAATTCCAAATATTTGCTGATCTTACAGAAGGTGAAATAAGTCAGTTCCATGATTCACTCAGGAAAGTGGAAATGGAAAAAGGTCAGCAATTCATTACCGAAGGCGATGAAGGCGATTGTATTTATCTCCTTTTAGATGGCATTGTAGAAATTAACCAAGCCTTAACCCTATCCATGAATAAGAGTGAGTCCGATAATAGGGAAAAGGCGATTCTGAAGTTACCCAGTGATATTAATCCGCAATTTGGTGAAATGTCCATGTTTAACGAAGGAGATCGTCGTACCGCAAACGTTCGCGCAGAAACACCCTGTACATTAGCGCGGTTGGACAAATCGGATTTATTCCAGATCTGCGATGCAAATCCTGCGATCGGATTTAAGGTCATGCGTAATTTGGGCCGAATTATATCCGGCAACTTGGTAAAAGCAAACCAAAACGTATTGAAACTCACTACCGCATTCAGTTTAATTTTAGAAAGGTAATCTATTGTCAGGATTTGAAAAAGTCAAATCCACCACTTACAGATTTCTATGACCACGCCACAAATCGATAAATCATATAATTGGGAAACACTTGAAGATCATTGGTATCAACACTGGATGGATCAAGGCTATTTCCACGCAAATGAGCATTCTGAAAAAGAACCCTATTCAATTGTAATACCTCCCCCAAATGTTACAGGCATGCTCACCATGGGGCATGTATTGAACAACACGATTCAGGATGTGTTAATTCGAAAAGCACGCATGGAAGGAAAAAATACGTGTTGGATCCCTGGGACGGATCACGCCTCTATTGCGACGGAATCAAAAGTAGTCAAAATGCTTAAAGAACAGGGTATCTCTAAAGATGATCTGACAAGGGACGAGTTCATGTCCCATGCATGGGAATGGAAAGAGAAGTACGGCGGCATTATTATTAATCAATTGAAAAAGCTGGGCTGTTCCTGCGATTGGGAACGAGAACGTTTTACCATGGATGAAGGATACTCCAAAGCTGTATTAAGCGCATTTGTTAAATTATATGAAAAAGGACTTATTTACCGTGGCCACCGTCTGGTGAATTGGTGCCCGGTGTCGAAATCTGCGATTAGTGACGAAGAAGTTATTCATAAAGAAAAGAATGGAAAACTATGGCATTTTCGATATCCTATCACTGATTCGGATGATTATTTGGTGGTAGCCACGACTCGCCCTGAAACCATGTTAGGAGATACGGCTGTTGCTGTCCATCCTGATGATAAACGATATCAATCATTTGTCGGGAAAACAGTGACTTTACCTTTAGCGGGTAGAGAAATTCCCATAATCGCCGATTCTTATGTAGATCCGGAATTTGGAACTGGATGCGTGAAAGTTACACCGGCTCATGATCCCAATGACTTTGCTATGGGTGAACGTCATAATCTTGAATTCATCAATATAATGAATAAAGATGCTTCATTAAATTCGAAAGTTCCGAAGTTATACCAAAACCTTTCAAGAGAAGAGGGACGAAAGGCAGTTGTCCGAGACCTGGAATCACATGGATTATTAGATAAAGTCGAAGATTATACGAATAACATCGGATATTCCGAACGGGGAAATGTCCCCATCGAATTTTATATGTCTGAACAGTGGTACCTAAAAATGGATACTTTAGCGAAACCGGCTTTAGAAGCAGTGAATTCTGGCAAAATTAACTTTCATCCTGCCCATTGGACCAAGACTTACAATCACTGGATGGAAAATATTAAAGATTGGTGTATAAGTCGTCAACTTTGGTGGGGGCATCAAATCCCGGTTTGGTATCACAATGATGATTCTAAGAAAATTCATGTGTCTGTTGATGGACCAAAAGATCCGGAAAACTGGAACCAAGATGAAGATGTTCTGGATACATGGGCTTCATCTTGGCTCTGGCCATTTGCAGTCCACACATGGCCGGAAGAGGATCAAAACTTAAAATCATTTTTCCCCACAGATGCATTGGTTACGGGCCCGGATATTATTTTCTTTTGGGTGGCCCGAATGATTATATCGGGATACGAATTTTTGGATGAAATCCCATTTAAAGATGTCTATTTCACATCAATATTGAGGGATGAAACGGGAAAAAAATTCAGTAAATCCTTAGGAAATTCTCCCGATCCATTTGATTTATTTAATGAATATGGTACGGATGCTGTACGATTTGGGACGTTGCTCATGGCACCTCAGGGGCTGGATGTACTCTTTTCAAATTCCCGTCTCGAAGTGGGTCGGAACTTCATGAATAAATTATGGAACGCTTCCCGTTTTATTCAGATGAACCTGGAAGGAGATGAGATTCCTGAATTGGATTTAGACTCCATGGACTTAGATATGCCGGAACGATGGATATTGAGCCAATTAAATCAAACGGCGATCAAAGTGAATCGACAATTGGATAGGTTCCATTTTAACGAAGCGGCGAAAGCTATTTATGAATTCACCTGGAGTGACTTTTGTGATTGGTATATCGAAATTGCCAAAACACGTTTTTATGGCGATGATCCTGAAAAGGCAAATATGACACGGTCTGTTGCGGTTCATGTTATCCAGGGAATTTTAAGATTACTCCATCCTTACTCACCTTTTATTACAGAAGAATTATGGGCTCACTTTAAAGGTAAAGATGACTCAGATTTAATTATATCTCCCTGGCTAAAAGGAGATCCATCTATGGAGGATGATTCTGCTGACACATCCATGGATTTATTAAAAGAAATTGTGACCGCCGTACGAACCATTCGTAGTCGGATGAATGTTCCTCCTGGGAAAAAAGCAGATTTGGTCATTCGGAATGTGAATGGACACCAATCAAAGATAGAATCATTTGATGAAATTATTAAATCACTGGGTCGTATTGAAGCCATCAAAATGGGTAAAAACCTGGAAAAACCGGAACAATCCGCCACTGCAGTTGTGCAAAAAATGGAACTGTTTGTTCCACTCAAAGGATTAATAGATTTAGATACGGAAAATGCCCGACTTTCGAAGCGTTTGATTGAGTTAGAAGGGCATCTCCTGGGTATCAAGAAAAAACTAACGAATGATAATTTTGTTAACCGTGCACCGGAAAATGTGGTTGAACATGAAAAGAAAAAAATGCAGGAAATGACTGTAGAATATGAACTCGTAAAAGCAAACCTGGAAATGCTGCTATGAAAAAACCAATCGGATTTATAATATTATTTTCCCTCATAACGGGTCAATCAAATCATGCCACCATGACCCTCTATAAAGATGGGTTTGCCCTCATCAAACAGCCAGTGGCGTGGAATGTGCAATCAGGTGAATCAACCATTTCCTGGGATATGCTTCCGGGAGGAATCATCAAAGATTCTCCATTCCTGACCCTTGATAATGCCACCATAAAAACGCAGCGGTACAATCAGGATGTATTTCATTTTTCTGATCATCTCTATCATTATTTAGGCAAAACCATTGATGTAGAGTTTATCAATGGAAATTCCCTCACAGGCACGTTGGTTGAACTCAGTGGCAATATAATAACCATTACGCGCAAACGATCTGTTATTTCCTTTAATCGGGATCGTGTTGATTATATCACAACGCCGGGGAAGCTTGAAAATATTTTATTTAAACCATCCCTTACGTGGAATGTATTTAAAAAGAAAATGGGTCCGGCCCGGGGGAGTTTGATTTATTTATCTAAGGGGTTTGACTGGGATGCCATTTACCGTCTCATCTTGAATGAATCTGGCAATAGTGCAGAATTCATTGCTGAAGCGTATATAAAAAATAACAGTAATTTGGATTTCTCAAACCTTACACTTCAACTTGTGGAAGGAAATCTAAAACAAAATGGCGCTGTACGCAGACCAGCCGTTTTGTATAAAACAATGGATCCTCAAGTAGAATCCGTTCCCAAAGAAGAACAATTGGGGGATTATCATATTTATTATTTAGGTGGGAAAATGGGTCTCAATGGAGAAGAAAGCATTACCACCCGTTTATATGCACCCAAAACAGTTTCATTCCAGAAAACATATTTATTTGAAAACGATGAACGAAATCAGCGTGAAGAACCGTTGGCGATCGAATATCAAATTGCCAATACAGAAAAAAATAATTTGGGTGTCCCACTGCCCCAAGGAAAAATTCAGCTCTACCAATCTGGAACAAATGGCAGTGTTGAATTTGTGGGTGAAGATGAAATTCGCCAAGTACCGAAGGGAGCTACCGCTACCATTATTTCTGGGCGTGCATTTGATGTGGTGGGAAAACGAACCGTTTTGAATTATGATCGCCAGCAGAAAAGTGAAGAAGGGTCCATCAGTATTGTAGTGACAAATACCATGAGCACCAAAATTAAAGTACGCCTTATTGAGCATATTTTCGGAGATTGGGTGATCAAGGATGCCTCAGCTAACTATCGAAAGAAAGATGCCTCCACCATTCACTTCCCTCTCACCATCTCTGCAGACGGATCACAAACGGTGACTTATACCTATCGTAAAGAGTGGAACTAACAGGAAGTGACAAGGAATAAGTAAAAAGGAAGAAGGAATCCAATATTATTCCATTAAGGAAACTTCTCCCTTCTGCTTTTTTACTTATTTTTAATCCACATCTATTGGCGTGGAAAAAGTCCTTATTTTGCCTACTGTGAACTCCCTAACCACATCCACATCTCTCCAATCCGTTAAAGGTATTGGCCCGGCCCGGGCGGAGGCTTTATCTGCAATCGGTATAAATACAGTGTCTGATTTGCTTCATTATTATCCCCGAAAGCATTTAGACCGCACCACGGTTACACCAATTTCTAAACTCAAAAGAGATATGGAAGCCACTATAATTGGAAAAGTAGAAGCAGCGGATTTACGTCGTGGCAAGCGCCAAGATCATGTAAAGGGATTTCTGTCTGCTCTCACAGGAGCCCAATCGGCCATGGCGGTGAATAACAATGCGGCGGGCCAGCTAATGCTTAATTAATCATTATTTTATATTCAGGTTAGGATTAAATTCTTTTCTGGTGAAATATCAAAGAAAACTATTATTCATTTTCTTCTTATTAATGGGATGCCCTGCTCAACGAAGGGAGATTGTTCATGAACCTGCAGGAGGGGTATTCACAGACATATCTAAGATTAGTTATTCTGATGATAAATTATTTTTATATAGAACACTTCTTTATCCTCAGCCGTTACTTTTTGATTCCACTCATTTATCTAAAGAGGGAAATTACTTTTTTGACAAAGGAATTCCCGTTATATATGAAGAATCATCATCCTGTAATGATGGGCTTAAAAAAATTGGAATAGATGATTTTTCTATTTTATTCCCATATAGTGTCTCAGACACAATCATAATTACTTTTCACGATTTTACCAATGTCATAGATACAAATAAATACTATATCGCAAATGCAGACACAATTATTTCAACCCAGCATCTATCCTTTGATGGTGATTTGAAAAAATGGTTGATTCCTGAAATGGCTATTCTAAACTTAATTAAGTAAAAAGGAGTTATATTTTGATAAAATCTAAAACATTAAAAATGGTTCAATTTTCGATGTTTCATATAATTATTTTAACTAAAATATTGAGTCAAACAATTATTAGTGGGAATGCCTCATATTTTAATCCTGAAACACAAAATATCGAGCCAATTAAAAATGCATATATATTAGTTAACACTGAATATCCTATCACAATTAGAGAAGGGTACACAGATGAAAATGGGAATTTGATTGGCTCTACAACTGGTACGCAGTATACTGATTTAGAAGTCATTCTGAAATCTGTTGGGGATGCTTATGATCAGTTTAATTATTATGTGGTCGCTATTGATAATAATCAAAGTAGTTCTGGGCGGTCAAACTATGTATCAACTTGGGGAGAGACCTTTTACAAATTAACAAATATAAAAAATATACTTAATCCGGTTATTCCTGATCAATATGAGTTGAAGCAAAACTATCCCAACCCGTTCAACCCCGTCACTACGATTCGGTATAGTCTCCCGAGAGATTCACAGGTCAGAATTAATGTGTACAACCTGAAAGGGCAACTCGTCAAAACTTTGATAAATAACTCCAAATCAGCCGGTTTTCATACGGTTAGTTGGAATATTAAAGATAATGCTCGCGAAGAGATCGCCGCAAGTATATACCTGTATCAAATTGTAACTCCTGAGTTTACTGATACAAAGAAATTGGTGGTAATGAAGTAAAGAAAGAATTGGCAATGAAAGTAAATTTTTGCCTACTGTGAACTCCCTAACCACATCCACATCTCTCCAATCCATTAAAGGTGTCGGCCCCGCTCGGGCGGATGCATTATCAGCCATCGGCATTAATACAGTGTCTGATTTGCTTCATTATTACCCAAGGAAGCATTTAGACCGAACCACGGTTACACCAATTTCTAAACTCAAAAGAGATATGGCAGCCACTGTTATCGGTAAAGTAGAAGCAGCGGATATGAGACGGGGAAAACGACGACAATACTTTCAGGCCATTTTGTCCGACGGAAAAGGTATGATGACGCTCACTTGGTTCAATGGGGCCAGGTATATCAAAAAGGCCATCAAGGTGGGGGACCGATTGGCCGTGAATGGCAAAGTAGAATTTTTCAACGGCTTCCAGATTGTTCATCCGGAATATGATAAACTAAAAGACGATGAAGATCCTGTGAATTCCGGTTTGGTGATTCCGCTCTATTCCATTCCCTCTGAATTGAAAAAAACACGATTGGACAGTCGGGGACTGAGGCGGCTTATAAAAACCATCTCTGATGGTCTGAAAGAAATTCCCGACCATTTTTCCCCAGAATTCCGCAAAGCCAATGCACTCATCCATATTAACAGTGCCCTACGGAATATCCATTTCGCCGAGTCAGAAGATGTGCTGAAGGCCGCTACTCACCGCTTAAAATTTGATGAACACTATTTTCTTCAAATGCTCATGGCCTTGCGAAAGTCCTCTCTCCAGCAAACGGGAACGAAAGCATTAAACAAAATTGGTCCTCAAGTTAAACTCATTTCTGATAGTCTTGATTTTGAATTGACAGATGCCCAGAAAAAAGTGATCAAAGAAATTAAGGATGATATGGCGCGACCATTTTCTATGAACCGACTTTTGCAGGGAGATGTGGGCTCTGGGAAAACGATTGTGTCTGTCTTGGCAGCGGCCATTGCCGTAGCCAACAATGTGCAGGTGGCCGTTATGGCGCCGACGGAAATTTTGGCCCATCAGCATTTATTTTCATTCAAAAAACATGCAGAAACGGCCCACATGACTTGCGCTATTTTGGTAGGCGGTACTCCCACCAAAGAAAGACGGGCCATCCTTGATGGATTGGCCGAAGGGCGGATTGATATTATTATCGGCACCCATGCACTCATTCAAAAGGATGTACAATTCAAATCATTGGGTTTGGCTATTGTGGATGAGCAGCACCGGTTTGGTGTTCTCCAACGGGGCGATCTTACATCGAAAGGACTGAATCCTCATTTATTGGCCATGACTGCCACACCAATACCGCGCACATTGGCCATTACGTATCATGGCGATATGGATTTATCCATTATTGATGAAATGCCGAAAAATCGAATTCCTGTGGTAACCAAAGTGGTAGAGGAAACTCGTCTGAAAAAAGTATACGATTTTATGAAGAGCGAAGTTGCCGCTGGCCGTCAGTGTATGGTGGTCTATCCATTGGTAGAAGAGACAGAAAAATCGGACTTAGCCGCCGCAGTAGAAATGCACGCCAATCTTTCAGAAAAAATATTTCCGGAATTAATAGTAGGCCTTATTCACGGACGCATGAAAAAAGATGAAAAAGACGCTGTCATGGATGCTTATGCTCGAAATGAAATTCATATTTTGATTTCTACCACGGTGATTGAAGTGGGGATTGATATTCCCAATGCTACGGTAATGCTCATTGAACATGCGGACCGCTTTGGCTTGACCCAACTCCATCAGCTTCGAGGCCGTGTGGGACGGGGGAGTGAAAAAAGTTACTGCATTCTTGTCCGGCGGAATTTCACGGACAATTCGAAAAAACGTCTGCGAATTATGGAATCCACCAATGACGGTTTTGTCATTTCAGATGAAGATTTAAAAATCCGCGGACCGGGAGAATTTTTTGGTATTCGCCAGAGTGGGTTCTTAAAATATAAAATTGCCGATATGGTAACCGATGGGCCCATTTTGCGACAAGCACGCCAAGCGGCTTTTGAATTGGTGAAAGATGACCCGAATTTGAATCAACCACAACATGAACTAATCCGTATGCGCTTCATGGCGGAATATCAGGATAAATTGGACCGGGTGAATATTTCGTAAAGTGCTTTTCCTTTTCTTTCATGTCCGTCAATCATCCCCCGCCTGCTCCCGATATACCGATAGGAGTGGAGGGCGGGCAGGTTGATTGACGTAGCGTATGCTTTCGCCAGGGTTAACGACAACCAGAGATGGTTGTCGGACATTATTTGTATCGAGTCGACGATCCCGATTTATTGGGGGCAAAAGAACATAGAAATAATAATAAATTTTAATTTTCCCTAAACTATTGATAAATTAGAGCCTCATATATTTATGGTATCATTATTTCAAAAATTAAAATGTATAATATTTGCAATCTTTGTTTTTACTAATTTAATGGCGCAACCAATCCCCGATACATTACGGTTTGAAAATATACCGGATGTTATTCGCTTGGCCAAACAGGATGCATATGAAGATTTTAAAAACTCCGGCTCATTAAAATGGGTAGGGATAGGGACCCTTCCTCTTATTCCAGGAAAACTACTTGCCATTATGGAGGAAGATTTTGACCAGTCAGGTTCATCGTATGGTGGGCCGTTGTTTATGTTTTTAAATATGATTGGGATATCATCAGTATTTATTATACCTATCGAAATTCCGGGAAAAAGGTATTACGAATATGTATTTGAAGACAAATCTGTTCGGCGGCAGTATGAAAAAACTTACACGAGCAGTATTGTTGCGTTAAGAATGATGCATACTTTACCATTTCAACTTTTTTCCTTTTTTATATTGTTTTCCAATATTTTTAGACTACCAATAGCATGAACTAATCCGTATGTGCTTCATGGCGGAATATCAGGATAAATTGGAGCGAGTGAATATTTCGTAAATTTTTTGAATATTGGATATTCAATATATCATTGAATATTGTGTATTTTCATCGGCTGTTTTTGAAACATTTTTAATAAAATTGAATATAAGCAACTTTCAAGGAAAATTATGGCTGAAGAACAATTAAAAAAAGAAGATCAATTATTTATCCATTTGGTGAATACCTTTGTCCAAAGTGCATGGATATCATTAGGAAAAGTAAAAAACCCTGTGAATGATACTTTAGATCGCAATCTGGATCAAGCTTCTTACTATATCGATCTATTGGATATGCTTCAGGTTAAAATGAAGGGAAACCTCAGCGAATGGGAAGAACAATATATTATCCATAGCCTGAGCGAATTGAAACTCAACTTCATCGACGAACAGAAAAAGGGCAGCGAGGGCGCTGCACAGTCAGAAGAGTCCGGTGAATCCAGTGATACTGAAGGGGCTGAAGCAGAAGTTGAAGAAAAGCCCAAAGCAAAAAAGAAAGCCAAAAAGGCAAATAAAAAAAGAAAGACTAAAACTTGATCCATTCTGATTATATAAAAGTCAATCGCATAATTGCCGGTGTTGCCCTTGTGGTATCCTTTATTGTGTACCTCTTAACCATGGCAGATACTGTGCCATATTGGGATTCGGGTGAATTCATTGCCACATCATTTATTTTAGGAGTACCACATCCACCGGGGAGTCCCTTATATTTAATCATCGGTCGCGTTTTTTCCATGATTCCCTTCAACCCGGATATTGCTTTCCGAATCAATTTGATATCCCCCATTGTTAGTGCTTTGGCAGTCATGTATCTTTATCTCTCAACTGTGAAACTGATTTCGAATTATCGTGGTAAAATTGAATCCGCCATGGATGCCATTATTACATTTGGCGGTTCTTTGGTGGGAGCCCTCACATTTGCATTTACCGATTCCCATTGGTTCAATGCAGTGGAGGCAGAAGTGTATGGGTTTTCTACATTTTTCACGGCCATTGTGGTTTGGCTCATCCTCCACTGGCAAGAAAGGGCTGATGAAAAAGGGAATGAACGATATATTCTCATTATTGCCTATATGATTGGTTTAGCCACCGGAATTCATTTGTTGAATCTTTTGGCCCTCCCATTTATTGCCCTCATCATATATTTTCGAAAATATGAATTTTCATATAAAGGATTTTTAATTACGTCCGTCATAACCGGTGTGGTATTTTTGGTCATCAATACAGGAATTATCAACGGTATGCCAAAGTTGGTGAATGCTATTGGATTGAATTTGGTGGTTGTTCTCAGTTTGGTTATTGTGGGAGGAATGATTTTCACGATTATCAAGAAGCAATTTCGATATGCATTGGCTCTCACATCTATTGTACTCATTTTGATAGGGTATTCCAGCTATGCCACCATATTTATTCGCTCCGGTCAACAGCCAGCCATTAACGAAAATGACCCTTCTACCGTACCACGGGCTATTGCCTATATGGAACGGGAACAATATGGTCAAATGACCCAATTCCCGCGTCGATTTACAGGTTTACCACCTAAGCATGAGGTGGTGGGAAGACCTGTAAAAGGTGGTCGTAATTACTCCTCCAGTCAAGAGCGAAAGTATAAAACTTATCGGTTGGATAAACAGTGGGGCTATTTCTGGAATTACCAGGTTAAAAAAATGTATTGGCGATACTTTTTATGGCAATTTGCCGGACGAGGGCCTAGTACCGATGATTGGGTAACGGCCTACGGCGCCAACACCAAAGAAGATGGGGTAGATTGGTTTCAGTTTGGGTTTCCTCTGGCATTTCTATTTGGTCTGTGGGGGATGTTTTACCATTTTCAGCGAGATCGAGAACAAGCATTTTCTGTATTTAGTTTATTTCTTATGATGGGGCTCGCCATTATCATATTTGTCAATCAGGACAATCCCCAGCCTCGGGAACGAGATTATTCTTATGTGGGGAGTTTCTTTGCATTTTCAATATGGATCAGTATTGCTGTTGCTGCAATGGGAGACAAAATTCGATTATTGCTTAAAGATAAACCAATGTCAAATAATACAGTCATAGGCGCCATGACCCTTTTGCTGTTAGGGATGCCCGGTATGATGTTGAAAGCAAATTATCATGAACATGATCGATCCGATAATCGCTTGGCCTGGGATTATAGTTATAATATTTTGCAGTCTTGTGAACCAAACGCCATATTATTTACGAATGGGGATAACGACACATTTCCCCTCTGGTATTTGCAGGAAGTGGAAGGTGTGCGGACAGATGTGACCATCGCCAATCTTAGTCTCCTGAACACGGAATGGTATATTCGGCAAATTCGAGATTCTCGAAGAGGACGAGTGGATCCGGAAGGTCGTGAACTTGAAAGGTTTATTAATTTAACAGATCCTCAAGTGATGGAAGTGGCTTCTGGGCTTCAGCCTTGGAAAGCACGAAATGTGCAAATCCCTGCACCCAAGTCAGATAAAAATAAAGAAGGATTTATTCAGTGGAAAGTGAACCCCACATTTGCCGGCGCCGCGCTTATGGTGAAAGATATGATGATATTAAAAATCATTAGTGATGCTCAATGGAATTACCCTATTTATTTTGCCGTCACTGTGCCCGCATCTAATCGACTTGGATTAGAACCCTTCTTAGAAATGGAAGGATTGGTTTACCGATTAAGACCCCATAATGTGGATGGGAGAAATCCGATTAATGAGGAAAGAATGTGGACGAACCTTATGTCTGGCTATGGTTCTGAAATTTGGGAACAGGATTTAGAAGCAAACGATTGGAATGAATTGGAAGATAAAATTTGGTCCAAAAGTTATAAGCCCGGATACCTATTTAGAAACCTGGGACGAGAAGATGTCTTTTATTTTCCCACTACAAATATCCGTCTTTTACAGAATCTTCGCAGCGCCTACATGCAATTGGCCGCATTCCATTATATGGGATTTAAGGATTTTGAAAGGACTGATAAGGACCAATCAGATATCCACCGCAATAAAGCATTAGAAGTCCTGACAAAAATGCAGGACAATATTCCTGAAAAAACCATTCGGTATGATTCCAAAGATCTCTATTACCAGGTGGGTCGATTGTTCGGCGAATTGGGGAATAAGGATGAATTAAGACGAATATTGGGTAATTTAGTTATTAGAGAGCATCTAAATATTCGAGATCGATTAGACTATGGCCAGGTATATATTTCCCAATTGGATTCATTTGAAATTGGCCAATCTATTTTTGAAGATTTATATAGAGATTTTAAAGATATTGAAAATGGCGACCGACGCGCATCCCAAAAAGAAATGGATGCTTGGCGACAGAGTTTTACTCAAATTGTTTCCTCTCTAGTTTTTACGTATAAAAAATTGGATATGGTGCCGAAAGCAGAAGCCGTTTTGGCTGATTGGTTGGATAAAAACCCCAACGATCCAGTCGCACAAAAATTGATGGAAGAACTGAAAAAGGAAGAAGGAAAAAGTAAAGAGGAATAGGATATAAATGTACGCAGTGAAAAAATATCCTTTTTCCTTAATATTCTCCCTACCATGTCAAATCCCTTAGTTAGTATTGTCATTCCTCATTGGAACGGGATCGAAGTTTTATCAGAATGCTTAGACTCTCTCGTTCAAACAGAATACTCAAATTTTAAAATTATTGTGGTGGATAATGCATCTACCGATGGCAGCCCGGATTGGGTGACCCTCAATTATCCCCAAGTTAAGTTAATTGAGAATGACCAAAACTATGGTTATGCCGGCGGTTGTAATCGCGGGGCAAAAGCCGCAGATGGGGATTACCTTGTTTTCCTAAATAATGATACAGTTCAGGAAAAAGACTGGTTGGATGGTTTGGTTGATTTTATGAATCTTAACCCGAATGTGGCGGCAGTTCAGCCCAAAATTCTCAATTATTATGACCGATCCAAATTTGACTATGCGGGCGGTGCTGGTGGTTGGTTAGATATTTTAGGATTTCCCTTTGCGCGAGGACGCGTATTTTTTGAACGGGAAAAAGATGAAGGCCAATATGATCGCATGCGTCCAATATTTTGGGCCAGTGGTACAGCCATCATGGTACGGAAGTCCGATTTTGAAATTGCGGGTGAATTTGATAAAACATTTTTTGCCCACCAAGAAGAAATTGATCTGTGTTGGAAATTCCGCCTCATGGGCAAAGAATCCTGGGCCATTCCAAGTTCCGTTGTCTATCATAAAAATGCCGTAACACTGTCCATGTTTTCCCGTAAAAAACAATATTTAAACCACCGTAATTCACTGCTTATGGTTTTATCGAATTATAGTTTACCCCTTACATTATACATTACACCCATTCGCTTGGCTTTAGAATTTGTGGCAATGATTTATTCATTGTTTCAATTGGATAAAAACCATGCCATAGGGATCATTCAATCGCTATTTTGGATAATTACCCACCCCCATATCATTTGGGAACGGAGACAAAAGGTAAAACAAATTCGAAAAGTAAAAGATAAAGAAGTGTTACCTTGGCTGTATTGGGGGAGTGTGGTTTTTGACTATTACATCCGCCAGAAAAAACGATCGGCGGAAATTGTTAAAGAGTAAAGCTGAATCTATTGTTTGATATCTCGGAGATAGATTTTTTTATTTTCCTGATCAATATCAGCCAAATATCGCAAAGACTCTTCTTGCCCCAAAATGGTTAATTTATGTGTGATATCTCTGGCGTGTGCTTTTAAAAAATACTGCATTCTACCCACAGGAAAACCATATATAACCTTTTTTAACCCATCCATCATATAACCAAATTCCTTAAGGGCTGCATCCGGTTTCCCCTGATCAAATAAATCCATAGCCACATAATAGGCGAACCGTGCTTCCCGAAGACCTTTATTCCCCGTCACTTCTTTTAATAGTTGTACACGGCTTGACCATCCCTTTGGATAATCAGAAGCCATGCCTCGGAGCGCAATTTCACGCGCTTGGTCGTAGGCATGATTTCCCCCATAAAAATCATAGGTATCCATATATCCGGCTAATATGGCATAGGCATAATAAGCCAAAAAACTTCCCAAAGGATCAAAGATGACAGGATCATATTGGATCGATCCACCAGAATTATAATAAAACTGAACCGATTTATCAAAATAACGAAGATCCATTCCGTCAGAAATGAGAACTTGAGCGTGAAAGGTTTTCAGACCACCTTTTTGGGCCATTCCCTGAAATGCGATGGATATATGAAGTGGTATTTTGAGACCTTGAAAATCTTCATGCCATATTCTGCCGGAGAAAAAACGAACCACTTCATCTTTAAGAGAAGATAATTCCTGTCGCTCATTATCTCGAAGGAGTCTATCATCAATAGTGATATCTACTTTTCCAAATTGAGAAAAAGCAATGGTTATGGTGATGAGGAATGAGATTAGTATTCTCATGGCTGGAAAATAGGGTGATTTTTCTAAGGAAAAAAGGATGGATAAATTTTACTGTAACATAATAAAACTTCGGTATGCTATGTCTCTGCCTAAATTGTATTAATTTTAAGGATGGCAAACATTCAGCATTTACTCGATTCCCAACCGGAGCCGCGATTAATCCTTGAAAAAATAGGAAAAATTGCAGCAGCACACAAGAAAGAAGTGTATGTGGTTGGGGGTGTGGTCCGCGACTTATTCCTCAATCGGAAATTGAAAGAAATTGACCTTATGGTTATTGGAGACGGCATTGAGTTTGCGAAGTTAATAGCCCAAAATATGGGTATTAAAAAAGTCATCCCTTTTCCAAAATTTTCAACTGCCCATATTCCTTCACGGCCTATCCCGATTGAAGTGGCGGCTGCAAGAGAAGAATCCTATAATGATGATTCCAGAAAGCCAAAAGAAATTGTTTATACTGATTTGAAGGGGGACCTGTTAAGACGAGATTTTACAGTGAATGCCATGGCAATGAGTTTACTCCCGGATGAGTTTGGAGAACTTCACGATCCTCATAACGGTGTCAAAGATTTAATGGCAAAAATATTGGCAACACCATTGGATCCGGATGAAACATTTTCCGAAGATCCCTTGCGAATGATGCGTGCCGCTTATTTTGCATCGGGTCTCGGATTAAGAATCGAAGATCAATGCTTTGAATCTATGAAACGACAGGCAAAGCGAATTGAAATTGTTTCTCAAGAACGTATTACTACAGAATTTTGCAAAATCCTTTCCACGGACAAACCATCTATTGGATTGAATATTCTCCAAAAGACAGGATTGATGAAACACATATTTCCTGAAATTCACGTGATGTATGGTATGGATCAAACCGGCGAATGGCACCATAAAGATATATTTCAACATACCATGCAGGTGGTAGATAATGCAGCCCAGCTTTCAGATAAAATGGAATTGCGGTTTGCAGCCCTGGTTCATGATATTGCAAAACCCAACACACGACGGATTGATAAGCGGAAAGGATACACGTTTCACGGTCATGATGCGGTGGGTGAGCGGATGCTGAATAAAGTAGCCAGACGAATGAAACTGTCTAACGAATTGAAGGATTATTTAAAAAAACTCACGCTGCTACATTTGCGTCCAATTGCGTTGGCGAAAAAAGAAATTACCGATGCCGCGATTCGGAGGGTTATGGTGGCTGCGGGAGAGGATCTGGATGATTTGCTTACCCTTTGTCGAGCCGATATAACCACGAAGAATCCCCGAAGAGTACAAAAGTATATGGGGAATTTTGAACGGGTAGAAACCAAGATGAAGGATGTGACGGAACGGGATTCACTCAAGGCATTCCAATCACCGGTCCGGGGGGAAGAAATCATGGCTAAATGCGAATTGAAAGAAGGTCGTGTGGTGGGCGTAATTAAAAAAGCCATCGAAGATGCCATTTTAGATGAAAAAATTGACAATACTTATGAGGCTGCTTTTGCGTATTTTATGGATATAAAAGACCGTATAATATCTGATAACACAAATGACCTGCCGCCTGCAGGAAGGGGATCATGAAAAAGATTTATTTTCTTCAACTATTTCTTTTTGTTGGGATTGGATTCGGACAGGAAATTTCCGGATCAATTGAGGACAGAATTACCAAAGCATCGCTTAATGGTGTAAATATCACAGTTGAAAATTCCGATTATGGCGTATCAAGTGACATACAAGGAAATTATACGATTGATGTATCGTCGTTTGAAACTGATCAGATTGTTAAATTTCAACATATAGGTTATGAAGAATTATTTATCAGGATTGATCGTCTTTCCAATGGACCGAATGTAAAATTGAATCCGCGGGTACTTCAATTTGAAACAATCGAAACATCTGCGGATAAGCGTAAACCAACCATTGAAAAAGACCTTCCCCAAACTGTATCCATCATTCAGTCTGACGCATTTGAACTTCGCGGTTTTACCGATGCTGGGGATCTGTTGGCCACTGACCAGAGTGTCCAAATAGAAGAATCCCTGAGCGGGAGAAAAACAATCTCAATCCGCAGTGGAAATGCAGATGATGTCTTGATTCTTTATAATGGATTCCGGCTTAATCGATCCTTCGATAACGTGTTTGATTTATCTTTGATTGATATGCAAAATGTTGAACAGATTGAAATCGTAAAGGGGGGACACTCGGTTTTATATGGTCCCGATGCATTTTCTGGTGTGGTAAATATTGTTCCGAAAAATGCGAAGGATAAGTGGGTGAAATTTTCGCAGCAATTCGGCAGTTATCAATCGGGATTTTGGAATTTAAATGGTCAGGTGCATATTGGAGAATCATTTATTTCTGTCAGTCAAAAACGGGGGACTTACCGCCGTCTATTTGAAGATTCTGAAGTGGAAGATAGCGGGTTGCTTTCCTCCTTAACCCATATTTCAGCCGATATAAATCAAAAATTTAAACATCATTTGCTTTATGGCGATTTTGACATGAACTTGACCGAGGATAAGCAATCCTTCGAAAATAACAGGGATAATAATACAATTAATTCCACCAATCAATTAGTGGGCATGAGATACAGTGGAAGTATGGGACCATTGGGTGAAGTGGAATTCGGGTATGGGAATCATAATCTAAAGGAAGTACAGGGATTAAATAATTTAGCGGGGATGATTCTTCGAAACTTGGATCATAATGCCCAAAAGTTCGAATCCAGAAAATACATCAATTTGAATCGATTGGAACTTATGTTTAGTGCCCAGATGGAAGAATCATTGTTAAAGTTTTGGGACGACCGAAACATGAGCAATATCACCCAAATCGGGCTTAAAGGTGCCCATTTAAACCGCAGTCATTTTGGAATTGCCAGCGTGATTAAACTGCATTCAAAAGGGGATGATGTTGGGCGTTGGATGACGGATCTTGATGTCAGTTTCAGACAAGACCAGGTGAAAGACCGTAAATCCAAATTGGTTTTTCGAAGCGATCATGAAGATGAGAATGACGGTAAAGCATTTTTAAATTTTGGGGAGAATGATTGGAAACACTCTATTGTAAAAGTTTCCACCATAGCATCCAAACGTCAACCGAACCAGACAATGGGATTCTGGGTTACCACCGGAACAAATGTGAAGTTCCCAACTTTGCAGCACCAAATTAGCTTAACAGATATTCCCTCCGATGAGATTATTCCTCTTCTTCCCGAAAAAATGAAATCGCTGGAAATTGGTGTTAGTATTATCAACCAGCCAGTGGCCATTGAAAATGTTGATCAAATTGAATTCCAGGGGAGTTTTTTCAGAAATGATTATATTGATAAGTTGCGATTAACCTATTTATTGGGGATGCCCGTTGGTTATTATGAGAATATTGGGATTGCGGATATGATGGGATTTGAAGGAAGTTTTAAATTGAAACTGTATAATGGCCACATGGCTGCGGAGGCGGGTTTTTCAAAATATAATGTATCTGATTTAAGCGCGTTTCCATTTAAATCTGCATCAAAGTTGACCGGATCAGTCAGCGGAAATTGGAAATTTATTTCAATCAATTACCGGTGGTTTAGTGAGAGTGAACAAATCGGATGGATCCGATTACCTGATAGTGGCTTTACTGAAATTGAATTACCGCCCTATTCTAACTATGATATGAGTGTCACCCTGGATATAAAAGCCGGTCCACTTAAAGGGAAGTTGAGTTATTCCGGGAGAAATCTAAAGAAAAATGATACAACATTGGCCGGTCTTCTTTTAAGGGATACACGTAAATATATCACATTTAACCTGGCCATATAATGAAGAAGTTTTTCCTGTTTCTATTTGGAATATTCATGGTTTCCTCCTGCGATTATAACCCTTTTTTTGGAAAGGATAAAATTTCCAATCGGAAAATTTCGGGTCATGTACAATTAGATAAAGTCGAATTCTATCCCAGTGGGTATCATGAGGGTGTATTGGTCTGGATTGAAGGGTTGGGAATCAAAACATTCACAGATATTGATGGGTCATTTGAATTAACCCTTCCCGCAGCCAATGATATATCCAGTGGTGGAATTGCAGATGGTGAATACACCATTCACTTTTTTATGGGAAATTATCAGATTTCTATTTTGAAAGTAAAATTTGCCGCAGGGCAGGTTGTGGCAGACCCCCAGGTTATTGACATTGATGGAACATTAAAAAGAACAATTATCCTGAAAAGAATTATGGGATTGAAAACGACTGTTTCTCCTGAAATAATCACCTCTGGTTTTGACGATGATATTATTGTTGCGATTGATTTGACAGCGGACAGAATAGATTTATATGTAAAATTGAGAAAACTTCAAGACCGCAGCGAAACGATTTATACTGGACTTCTGATTCAAAATTCATCAACAAAAAAACTGGCATATACAGTTAATATTGATAGCGCATCGCTTGATCGTGAATTTATTGCTCGCCCGTCCAAAAACTTTGAAATCAACATCAATTATGCTGATTTAAACTTACCCAAAGATACCTATGAAGTGATTCCCTATATATTTATTGAAAGGGAGGATATTCCTGCAGCACTCCTAAGTGCAATCGGATTTGGATATAATGATTTTAGTCAAAATTTTTTCCAATTTCCATTTAAAAGGTCCGGGGGAAAACTGGTGATCCAATAAATAATGAAATGGACTTTTTTACCGTTTTTTTCAGCTTTATTCCTTTTGGGGGCATGCGAGGATAATCCCTTTTTTGGGACAGACAAAATTCCTGAACGTGAACTTACGGGTACAGTTTCTTTGGAATTTTCAGAAGATCAAAGTGCAGTGTATGTTTGGTTAGAAGGGACAGAACTTATTACCCAGACAGATGAGAATGGCGATTTTACAATGCCATTACCCACACCGAGTGAACAAGGGACAGGATCCATTGTAACTGGATCATATAAATTATATTTTTACCTGGCAAACTATCGGCTGGAATATGTAACAATCGAATTTTTAAATGGAGAAGTGGTCGAAGATCTATCTACAATTAGCAAGACTGGTGAACTTAAAAGAATTGTTTCTCTTAAAAATATTTTAACACTTGAATCGGAAATAAATCCCCAATCATATAATTTAATTGAGGATGATTCTATTACAATAAATGTAAAATTAATACCGAATACTTCTGGCGTTTTTATTACCTCAATTGTAAAAGTTTACCCTCAAAACCACATTGTCAGAACAGGATACTTAATTTTTAATGAAAATCAAAAATTAATTCAAAGTATTGATATAGATGGTTCAAGGAAAAAACGAGAAGCGGTCATGTCTCCAAAAAAAGAATGGATGGCCCAGTTTCCTTTGAAAAAATCTTTATACTCGTCAAAGGGTGAATATAATATTATTCCCTATATTGTGGTGGATAGATCGGATGTTCCCCCAAAACTTGAATCACTTATAGCGCCCAACCATAAATTATTTGATCAAAATTTTATAATGTATCCGTTAAAGCGGACTGGCAGCAAGCTGGTTATTCAATAATATATCGAAAAACAATAAATATTTATTGATTAAAGGTGGTGTTTATATTAACTTCACCGCCCGATTTTAATTATTGAGAGGATTATTTTGCCTAAAATACTAAATAATAAATTAGTCGCTGTTGCAGATGTCGTTTTGCGAATTATCTGGTATCTGTCTATTGCAGGTACCGTCTTTTTTATGGGAAAAATGTTACTTGGCCCCGTATTGGGGATTACAGAATATAGTTCAGGCTTAGTGACACCTATTGAATTCTCCGTGAACGAACAGGGAACCGCCACATTTGATTCAGATCAAACTGTTCCTGTTAAGATTAATCATGCCAAAGGGTTTTTCAAAATTGACAGACCGGTTCCTACAATGCTGATGGTCGTATTTTTTCTTTTAAACTTAGTGGTCTCGGGATTGATTTTATGGGTGATTTATGCCTTATGGAAAATTGTTCAATCGGTTCGACAAAAAAATCCATTTATTGTTAAAAATGGTCGGCGGCTTCGCATTATTGCTTTCTCCATGATTGGAATTGAGTTGATCCAAGGGCTGGCCAATCTAATCAAAATGCTTTATTTGGAACCGCGATTGAACTTTGACACAATTTTAGTTCAGTCAAAAATTCATATAAGTTTTCATGTAATTGTGGCAGGATTAGTTATTCTTGTGATCGCAGAAGCGTTTCGTATTGGGGCAGAATTGAAAGAAGAACAAGAGCTGACCATCTGATGACTATTCGAGTCAATTTAGATGTGATGATGGCTAAGCGAAAAGTTTCTCTGGGAGATTTAGCTGAAAAAGTAGGAATTACTCAGGCGAATTTATCTATCCTGAAAACAGAAAAAGCGAAAGCGGTAAGGTTCTCTACGCTGGAAGCGATTTGTAATGAATTGGATTGTCAACCAGGAGACATCTTGGAATTTGTGAAAGATGAAAAATAATTGACAACCAAAGGAACTTTTTTTTGTCTAAAACACCGCACATCAATTTTAGATGATTTTAATTTAAAGGGCAGGAGAATACCATGATTGGAACAATGATTAATGCAATCACCGCACCCGGTGAAACATTTGAAACCATTGTAAAAGAGTTTAACTGGAAACAGTCATTAATGCCGATTGCTTTGCTTATGGTGTTTGCTGTTGTCAGCGGATTTATCCTACAGGATTTAATTGCAGATATGCAATGGGAGCAAATCAAAAAAAATATAGAAGGGAATACGCAAATATCTGATGCACAAAAAGATGAAATTCTTTCAAGCCAATATGATCGTGTTTATTCAAATTCAGGAGGGAGTGCCATTTTCACTTATATTAGTATGGCAATCTCTTGGCCCATGCGAATCGCGTTTTGGTCTCTGTTTGCCATGTTGACTGCTAACTTATTTTTAGGGGGCGGGGGAAAATTTAGTCAGATAGTTACCGTAAGTGCATTTGCTTATATGCCGTCCATTATTGAATATATCATCAAAACACCTATTCAGTATCTTTCTGACAATATGATGATTTTTACGGGGTTAGGTGCCTTGGGAATTGGTGAACAGGGAGATTTCATTAACAGTTTTCTTGCCGGTTTGGATATATTTGCATTTTGGCGTGTGTTCCTCATGGCTGTAGGTATTAGTATTCTTTATAATAAAACCACCAAAACAGCCTTAACCGTCATGACAGGGTTGTGGATATTTAGTTTAATTGTATTCGCCGGGATGGGCGCAGCCGTTTCCGGCATGTTTGGATAAGAAAGGACGTCACGATTATTAAACGAATATTATTTTTGATCCCTTTTACCATTGGGATCAGTCAAACTTTTTCTCTTAAGCAAGCGATTGAAATTGCTTTGGAGAATAAGGAAACCTTGAAAGCATCAGCATTGGATTTAAAATCTTCCAGGCAAGGTGTTAAAGGATCTTACAGTAGTATTTTGCCCTCCCTCCGGTTTTCGGGAAACATGAGCGAGTCTCGGTTTCCCGAGCGAACCGGGGGTTCTTATGATCCCGTTACTGGTGAAATCACCACGGAGAAAATCAGTAGTCAAACCAGTGCATCTTCAAGCATTTCACTGTCCCAGAATATTTATGACGGCGGTGTGTGGTGGAATACCATACGCCAGGCTAAAAACAGTTTTCGTATCGCGGAACAATTTGACCGCCAAGTGATTACCAATATAATTCGGAACGTACATTCAGCCTATTTTAATTATTTAAAGGCTTCCCAGTTACTGGATGTAGCTCGATCTAATCTCATGAGTTCACAGCAACAGTTAGCATTGGCGGAACAAAAATATGAATTGGGTTCGGCGAAAAAAACAGATCTACTTAAGGCAGAAGTTCGATTTGGTCAAGCAAGAGTGGATGTAATTAATAGTGATGCCAACCTGCAAAATGCATACCGTGTATTGAAAAATGCCATTGGGTTAATCGGGACAGATCAAAATTTTTCTGTCCAAGAAGTGGAAACTCCCTTGGAATTAGTTCCTGAGTTTGATACTGGATTTGAACTTATTCAAAAATTCAATCCAAGCGTCAAAGCAAAGCAATATCAAATCACAAGCGCAGAACTCAGTACAAAAATTGCCAAAGGATCCCGATTACCTACTATTAGTGCAAATGCCAGTTATTCCGGCAGTGCAGAAAATCTTGGCGATGCAATTACCAACAGTTTTAATGATCAAAAACGGGTCAATACGGGTTTGTCAATTTCGATTCCCATCTTTTCAGGAAACAGTATTAACACTCGAATTCAACAAGCAAAGATTGCAGTAGATAAACAAGAATCGGAATATTTAACCCAACTTCACGATTTATCTGTCCAGTTACAAAGTGTGGTGGATCAATTGAATAATTACAAGGAAATCATCCCCATCAATGAAACTGTTCTTGTTTCTGCGGAGGAAGATTTAAAACTGGCCCAAGTGAGATATACCCAAGGATCCACAATTATTTTAGAAGTTTTAGATGCACAGGTTTCGGTGGTACGAGCCAGGTCATCTTTGATTCGATCTAAATATGACGCTTATATTGAACAAGCAAATTTGAAAGCCCTTTTGGGAACACTGGATACAATTAAATAATTTAGAGGAGAAAACTGTGGCAAAGAAAAAATTAACTAAAAAGAAAAAATGGTTCATCTTTGGCGGCGGCGGCGTATTGCTCGTCATACTGATTGCGGCAAGTCTGGGAAAAAAGGATGATGACGCCATCAAAGTGGAAACAGAAAAAATTGTTCGGCAAACAATCATTCATAAAGTGAATGCAAGTGGGAAGATTCAGCCGGAAACAGAAGTAAAAATCAGTGCCACTTCATCGGCATGGATTGATTCGATTACGGTAGAGGAAGGAAATCATGTAAAAAAAGGTCAGCATTTAATTACGCTGGATCGGAAACAATTATTGTCCAATTATAATTCCGCTTCCTCTTCAGTTCGATCGGCCAAAGCACGGTTAAAGCAAGAATTGGCCAGTAAAAAACGTGTAGAATCTATGTATGAACAAAATCTGGCGTCTGATCAGGAATTGGAAGCGATTCAAGCATCGTACGAAATAGCAAACAGTTCCTTAGCACAAGCAAAATCCAGTCTTGAATCAAGAGAAGATGATTTGAATAAAGCACGGATTGTGTCACCTCAAGATGGCATTGTTACAGCAGTCAATAAAGAAGTAGGCGAAATGGCAGTGGGGGGCATGTTCCAAGCTGAAGTGCTCATGATTATCGCCGACTTGAATCGGATGGAAGTCATCGTTGATGTGAATGAAAATGATGTTGTTTCAGTCTCCCAAGGGGACACAACAGAAATTGAAATTGATGCGTTTCAGGATACGATTTTTTATGGTATTGTGAGTGAAATCGCTCATATGGCTCGTACATCATCTGTGGGATCTGCAGAGCAGGTAACCAATTTTGAAGTCAAAATTCGGATGATACAAGTGCCGGACGGGATTCGTCCGGGCATGAGTGCCACTGCCAATATTATTACGGATAAAAAAGACAATGTTTTGGCCATTCCCATTCAAAGTTTAACGGTTCGCCCGGAAGGATCTGAAAAATTATCATTTGGCAAAGGTAAGCGTTCGGGTAAAAAAGAAGGTGCAAAAAAACAAAAAGCGAAAAAAATGGAAGAATTGGTATTTGTTATAGCAGAAAAGCCCGGTGGTGTGCTAAGAAATGGTGTTTTGTCCGAATTGGATGATAAAAAAGGAAAAAAGAAAAAATCATCTAAAGATGAAAAAGTAGTTCATATCCGACCTGTAAAAGTGGGAATTTCGTCCGAAACCCATTATGAAGTATTGAGTGGAATTGATGAAGGGGAAGAAATTGTTACGGGCAGTTACCGTGCCATCAGTAAGGATTTGTCTCATAATAAAGGGGTGAAAACTGACGAAGGTGAAAAAGACGGAAAAAAGGGTTTCAGCGTTTCCAATAAGACCTCAAAATCAGAATAATTATGGCTGATCTTATATCATTAAAAGAAATTAAACGTCATTATGATGTGGGCGGGGAAGTGGTCCGTGCATTGGACGGGATTGACCTGACCATTAATCATAATGAATATATATCCATTATGGGACCATCGGGCTCCGGTAAATCAACGCTTATGAATATGATAGGTTGCTTGGATACACCGACTGAAGGTGTCTATGAATTTGAGGGTGAACTCGTCCATGAAATGGATGATAATCAATTGGCATCTATTCGGAACCGAAAAATAGGATTCGTATTTCAAACCTTTAATTTACTCCCGAAAGCCACAGCCCTTAGAAATGTAGAAGTCCCATTGATTTATGCCAATATCACCAAAAGCGACCGGATTGAAAAAGCAAAAAAAGCGTTGATTTCGGTTGGATTAGAAGAGAGGATGCACCATAAACCGAACGAACTTTCCGGTGGGCAGCGTCAGCGTGTGGCCATCGCCCGGGCATTGGTGAATGATCCGTCTATTATATTAGCCGATGAACCAACTGGAAATCTGGATTCAAAAAGCGGCGTCGAAATAATGAAAATATTAGACAAACTCCATAATGCCGGCAATACGATAATTTTGGTGACACATGAAGAATATATCGCCGACCATGCCGATCGAACAATTAACTTATTTGATGGAAAGATTAAAGAAGATATTCGATCTGCAAAGCGCAAAGTTGGAGCATAGTGACCGGGAAGATGAACACAAAGAACCTCAGAGAAAAAAATAATTTATATCTCTGTGCCTCTCTGGGCTATCTGTGTAACCAACCATGCTAGGATTATTCTGGGAAAATCTGCGTATCTCCCTCGGGTCAATCTTTGGGAATAAATCGCGTTCAATATTAACGGCACTTGGGATTGTTATTGGCGTTTTATCTGTCACATTGATGGGAACCCTTATCTCCGGATTAGATCGCACCTTCGAAAAGAGTATGTCTTTTCTCGGTCGGGATGTATTAATTATAAGCCGGATGAATTGGTTTGGCGGAGATATGGATTGGTGGGAATTGAGAAATCGTCCACGCATCAAAGAAGACTATGGGGAGCAACTCAGAGAAAAATCTCAATTTGTGGCAGCGGTTGCCCCTATGTCCGAACGAGGCGGCAGTATCATTCGGGGAGATTTACGTACAGACACACGGTTTTTTGGTACAACACCGGAATATATGGCCACGAATGAATCAGCCGATGTGATTACCGGGAGATATTTTACGGATGGAGAAAATAGATCAGGATCTCGTGTGCTGGTCATTGGAGGCGATGTGGCGGATGGATTATTCCCCAATGAGGATCCCATTGATAAATATGTTAAAATTGGCTCCCATAAATTTCGAGTGATCGGCATTCTAAAAAAACAGGGGAAATTTATGGGATTGTTCAGTCTGGATAACCAGGCTGTCATGCCACTTGGTACTTATCAACGCTTATTCTCCCGTCGAGGATGGATGAATGTGAGAATCAAGCTGAACACCGAAAACTATGATGAAGCCAAAGAAGAAATTTATGGCATTATGCGCCAGCTTCGCGGGTTAAAACCCATGGAAAAGGATGATTTTGCTATCAACCAATCTGCTACGATGGAAGCACAATATAAATCCATAAAACTGGCAATCGGCGGCACGGGACTATTTATTACTGCCCTTTCCCTGATTGTGGGCGGAATAGGTATCATGAACATTATGTTTGTATCCGTCAAAGAACGGACGAAAGAAATTGGCGTGCGAAAAGCATTAGGGGCTACTCAGTCTATGATTCTAGGACAATTTTTAATGGAGGCGGTTCTCATATGCCTTATTGCAGGATTGGTGGGTATGGGATTAGCCGGAAGTTTAAGTTTACTTATTAACCAATTTTTTCCTTCCTCCATGCCCGTAGGATTAGCGATTGGAGCTATCATGCTCAGCGTCATTATCGGAATTGTTTCGGGGTTGGTGCCTTCTTACCAGGCTGCACGATTAGACCCCATAGATGCACTGCGATACGAGTAATGGCAAAACAATCCCATTTAAAAAATACGATTAAAGAAAGTTTTCGGATGGCCATTGAGTCCATTCGCCAAAACAAACTTAGATCCATTTTAACTTTGTTGGGAATCAGTATTGGTGTATTCTCTGTAATCGGGGTAATGACAGCCATTCGCACCTTGGAATCTTCCGTGAATTCACAATTGGATATTTTTGGGTCCAATACATTTATGATTCAGAAATCCCCAGCTATACGAATCCATGGAGGTGGAAATGATAAAATTCGGAAACGGAAAAATATTCGATATGCTCATTATGAAGAATTAAAACAGCGGGCAAAACTGCCGCTGCGGGTTAGTGTGGTGGATGGCACCGGCGAAAGAAATATTCAGTATAAAGATAAAAGGTTAAAGAAAACGGCGGAGTTGTCCGGTGTGGATGAGTGGGGGTTGCGTTCCTTCAAAACGTATCTGGCAGATGGACGGAATTTCATGGAAGATGATATACGATTTTATCGAAGTGTGACCATTCTGGGTCCGGACTTAGCCGATATACTTTTTCCCTTTGAAGATCCCCTGGGAAAGGAAATTCAAATTAAAGGGTTGGATTATACAGTAATTGGGGTTACAGAAAGAAAGGGACAGGCTTTCGGTCAGAGTCAGGATTATTTTGTTATGATTCCCATTTCAGTATATATCCAGCGGTTTTCTAACAGATGGACATCTTTGGCCATCAATATTGAGGCAGAATCTACTGAAATGTATGAAAAAACCATGGATGAAGTCATTGGTCTTATGCGGGTTATTCGTAAGGTACCTCCGGAAGATGAAAACGATTTTGCAATTATTTCCAATGAAGAACTTATGGAAACATTCGCCGGTTTTACAGGCGGCATTAAACTTTTTGCCGGTGCTGTGAGTGTGATCGCCTTACTTGTAGCGGGAATTGGTATAATGAATATTATGCTCGTTTCTGTCACAGAACGGATTAAGGAGATCGGTATTCGGAAAGCGATCGGTGCCACAAAAAGGGATATTTTGACTCAATTTTTAATGGAAGCCATTTTCTTAAGTCAGTTCGGCGGTATCGTGGGTGTTATATTAGGGATCGCCGGGGGGAACCTCATGGCTCTCCTCCTCAACGTACCTGCGGTGGTACCCATGGATTGGGCTTTCTATGGCATGGCAGTCTGCTCCTTTATCGGTATTGGCTTCGGAATTTACCCCGCTTGGCGCGCTGCGAATCTAGATCCAATTGAATCGTTGAGATTCGAATAATCCTTTCTTTATCCTTCTTGTAGCAGCAGGAAGGATCACCTAAATTTCCCCGATATTTTTCATACAATTATTTTATGTTAAACACTTGGCACAGGTTCGCGGGGTTTGGGTTGTTTATTACATCCGTCCCTATCCTGTCTCTAATTGAAATGGACGGGGGTATTTGATGAAGGCGATTGGCGTGATTCCGGCCCGGCTCCAATCTAACCGATTTCCGAAAAAAATTCTCCACTACATTGATGAAAAGCCCATGGTAGTCCACGTGTATGAAAAAGCTAAAAAAGCCAAGTCTCTGGATAGTATAATCGTGGCCATTGATGCTAAAGAAACCGAAGTGGTCCTCAAGGAATGGAATGTAAAAACGAAAATGACATCGGATAACCACGTTTCAGGGACAGATAGAATTCATGAAGCGATTGCCAATATTGAAGTAGATGTGATCGTAAATATCCAAGGGGATGAGCCCACAATTGATCCAGCATTAATTGACAAACTGGTGAATCAATTTGAGGATGAATCCCTCCAATTTGCTACAGTGGCGGGCAAGGATTTGGATGCCAAAAATCTCACTGATGTGAATACGGTAAAAGTTCTCCTCGATAGGGAAGGATTCGCTGTAAATTTCCGACGTGAACCAGTGGCGGCTGAGGCCGGGGGATACTACCAACACATGGGGATTTACGCCTACACCAAGGCAACATTAGAAAAATTTACTAATCTTACACCTTCAAAAAATGAATTGGCATTGAATCTAGAACAGTACAGGGCATTGGATAACGGAATTCCCATAAAAGTAATTTTAACCGATAAAGTGAATAAAGGTATTGATACAATGGACGACTTAAAACAGTTTGAGGCACAATAGATGACGACTAAAAATCCGATAAAATATATTTTTGTGTTGGGTGGTGTTATTTCAGGTTTGGGAAAAGGTATTGCCGCTGCATCCATTGGATATCTATTAAAAAGTGCCGGCCTTCGTGTCACGATTCTGAAATTAGATCCCTATTTAAACGTAGATCCCGGTACCATGAATCCTTACCAGCATGGTGAAGTATTTGTTTTGGATGACGGATCCGAGACCGACTTAGATTTAGGTCATTATGAGCGGTTTATTGATGTGAATATGAGCAAAGATAACAACGCCACTACGGGACAAGTTTACAGTACCGTTTTGGATCGTGAACGGCGGGGTGATTATCTTGGTGCCACCATCCAGGTGATTCCCCATATTACCAATGAAATTATTGCCAGAATAAAAGCAGTCAATACACCGAAAAAATATGACGTAGTTATCTGTGAAGTAGGCGGCACCGTAGGTGATATTGAAAGTCTGCCTTTTATGGAAGCCATTCGGCAATTATCTCTGGAAGTTGGCTACCACAACCATACCATTATGCACGTAACATTGGTGCCTTATATCAAGGCAAGCGAAGAATTAAAAACAAAACCCACCCAGCACTCGGTCATGAAACTGCGGGAAATTGGATTAACGCCGGACATGATTTTGGCACGAACTGACCATCCGCTTACAAAAGAGGTGAAACAAAAAATTGGTCTTTTTGGGAATGTAAATCCAAACCATGTGATTGAAGGAACAGAAGTAAAAAGTATTTATGAAGTCCCCCTGACACTTTATAAGCAGAAGGTGGGAGATATTATTATGGGACGTCTGGAATTACCGGGAAAAGTAGATGTATCTTATCTGGAAACTTTTATCAAAAAGTTCAAAAAACCAAAGCACCAGGTAAACATTGCCATGTGCGGAAAGTACACTGAACTTCCGGATGCCTATAAAAGTGTACTGGAAGCATTTATTCATGCAGGGGTTGAAAATGATGCACGGGTGAATGTGAACTGGGTGGCAACTGAAGAAGTTAAATCGGATAAGGATGCGAAAAGAATTTTTAATAATATGGATGGGATCCTGTTACTGCCTGGGTTCGGCTCCCGAGGATCGGAGGGAAAAATTCTTTCATGTAAATACGCTCGTGAAAATAATATTCCATTTTTAGGAATATGCCTTGGACTTCAATGTGCTGTAATCGAATTTGCACGGAATGTATGCGGACTAAAAGGAGCCAACAGTACGGAATTCAATAAAAATACAAAGTTTCCCGTTATTGACCTTATGGAATCTCAGCGCGCGATTAAACGCAAAGGCGGTACCATGCGTCTGGGTGCCTATGATTGTAAAATTGAAACAGGTACGAAAACATATTCTGCTTATAGAAAAAAGAATATTTCTGAACGGCATCGCCATCGATGGGAAGTGAACAATCGTTACCGGGATCGATTGGAAAAAAATGGATTAAAAATCTCTGGAATAAACACGGAACTCAACCTGGTTGAAATTGTTGAATTGCCAGACCATCCTTGGTATGTAGCGGGACAATTTCATCCAGAATTAAAAAGCCGAGTGAGTAGTGCACATCCACTTTTCAGGGAGTTTATAAAAGCATCGGTTAAACATTTAAATGGAAAATAAAAATGGGTAAACAATTTAACGTTGGGAATGTCACTTTCGGAGGTGAGGATTTCCCCCTCATTGCCGGACCTTGTGTCATCGAGTCCAGGGATCATTGCTTGAAGATGGCGGAAGCAATTAAGATTGTTACAGAAAGATTAAAAGTCCCTTTTATTTTCAAAAGTTCATTTGATAAAGCCAACCGATCTACAGTCGGATCATTCCGAGGGCTGAATATAGATGAAGGGCTGTCTATTCTTTCTGAAGTAAAAAGTGAGATAGGTGTACCTGTGTTGACAGATGTTCATCTTCCGGATCAGTGTCGTGCCGTTGGGGAAGTGGTTGATGTATTGCAAATTCCGGCATTTCTTTGCCGTCAAACGGACCTATTGGTTGCAGCAGGTGATACGGGGAAAGCTATCAATATAAAGAAAGGTCAATTCCTGGCACCGGGTCTTATGGCTCATGCAGCAGAAAAGGTTGCATCTACGGGAAATGACAATATTTTACTGACAGAGCGAGGAGCATCTTTTGGATACGATCTGGTGTCGGATATGACATCCATACCCAGAATGCAATCATTGGGATATCCGGTGGTTTTTGATGCCACTCATTCAGCGCAAGTGCCTGGCAATGGTGCCAAGATCGGGCTTAAAGCAAAAAATATTATGCAGCCGATTGAAAATGTAGCCACTGTTAGTACAGAGGACAAACTGCGTAAAGTCATTATTGATATGACTGAAAAACCTCAGGGTGCTGCGTTAGTTATAGATAAAGATAAGACTTTATTAGGACTGATTACAGAAGGAGATTTACGAAGATGTTTAGCAGAAAAAGGTGATATTGATCGAATGAGGGTGAGTGAAATAATGACATCTGATCCAGTATCGATTAATATTGAAACATCGCTAAAGGATACATTAAGCATTATGGAAGATCGGGAATCTCAAATTTCTGTATTACCAGTAACGAAGAGCGATTCAAATTTATGTGTGGGACTATTGCGCCTCCACGATGTGTATCAAACGAGCGGTCAGCGAGATATGATTCCTACGTTGGCGAAGGCGGCTGTGGCGGCCGGTTGTGACGGTCTTTTTCTGGAAGTCCATGACAATCCAAAAGAAGCAAAATCAGATGCCTCGACTCAATGGCCATTAGATCAACTGGAAGATTTGCTTATTACTTTGATAAAAATCCATAAAGCGGTGAATGGATGAGTTACGATATCAATAAAGTGAAAATGGTCATTTCAGATGTGGATGGTGTATGGACTGATGGTGCAATTTATAAAGGAAAAGATGGCATTGAGCTCAAACGATTTTGCGTTACCGATGGTGCCGGTGTTGCGTTACTCAGGGAAGCAGGGTTAGAATTAGCACTTATTTCTGGTCGTCACTCTGATGCAACTGCCGAACGGGCAAAAGAGTTAAAAATAGAGAATGTATATAATGGTACTTTAAATAAAATTCCGCCCTATAATGCTTTAAAAGAAAAATTTAATCTGATGGATGATGAAATTGTTTTTATCGGCGACGATATGATTGACATTCCTGTTATGGAATTAGTCGGTGTTCCCATTGCGACAGAGAATGCATCCAATACCTGCAAGGCTGTTGCCGTCCACATAACAGAAAATCCCGGTGGGTATGGCGCATTTCGGGAAGCAGTGGAATGGATTCTCACGGAACAAGGCCGATTAGCTAATGTCATTGACTCCCTCAGGAAAAAGGTTCAAAATCAAAAGTGAAATTAATATCTGTATTTTTAGTCATTGGATTATTGTCAATGGGATGTGAGGCGACGGAAATTAAAAAGTCTGGAGAATCCCGAATTGGCCGCCCGGATGCGGAGAGCTGGCAAGCTACCATTACGCTCACAAATGAAGGAGCGAAACGAGCTGTAATTCGATCAGGACATCTGGAAAAATATAATGAACGGCAATACATTTTATTGGATCAAAAGGTAGATGCTGATTTTTTTAATTCAGAAGAAGTGTACACAACAAACCTAAAATCGGAAATGGCAGAAGTGGACGAAGAAGAAGATTTTCTGATTGCAATTGGTCATGTTGTCGTTATTTCTGATAGTGGTGTTACCTTATTTACGGACACTTTATCATGGGATAATGTAAAAGAAAAAATATTTACGGATGATTCTGTTAAATTTATAACGGAAAGTCAGGATACCCTTTATGGGATAGGATTTGAATCGGACGTAGAATTAAATAATTGGAAGATTTTAAAACCCACAGGCGTTTTTCATGAGGATGAAGATGAAAAATAATCATCAAACACTCAGCACGAAGGGACTGTATAAACAGTACGGAAAGCGAATGGTTGTCCTCGATGTAGATTTGAATGTCAATAAGGGCGAAATTGTTGGTTTGTTGGGTCCGAACGGTGCGGGAAAGACGACAACTTTTTACATGATTACCGGAATGATAAAGCCAACAAAAGGTCATATTTTTTTGGATGAGAATGACATCACATCCCGGGCCATGTATCAACGGAGCCGCTCGGGAATTGGTTATCTTTCTCAGGAACCTTCCATTTTCGGAAAACTTTCTGTTGAGGATAATCTCCGCCTTGTTCTTGAAATGACTGACATGACGAAAGAGGAACAATCCGAAAAAATGGAAAAATTATTGGATGATTTATCTATCCAGCATATCCGGAAAAATATCGGAAATAATTTATCCGGTGGAGAACGGCGTAGAGTAGAAATATCTCGAACTTTAGCTATTGATCCGGATTTTATATTATTAGACGAACCATTTGCAGGCGTTGACCCTATTGCAGTCGAAGATATTCAATCCATTGTTACATCGCTGAAGGAACGAAATATCGGTGTATTAATTACCGATCATAATGTCCGCGAAACTTTGTCTATTACCGATCGATCCTATCTATTATTTGATGGAAAAATTTTGAAATCCGGCACATCGGAATCGCTTGCAAACGATGAAGAAGCACGGCGACTTTATTTAGGAGAAAAGTTTCGACTCTAATGTCCCGATTAAAACAGACACAATCTCAACGCCAAACCTTGTCACCTCAACAGGTGCTTCAGGCCAGCATCCTTCAGCTCAATGTTGCTAATCTTGAGCAGAAAATTTTAGATGAATTGGAAAGTAATCCCGTATTGGAGCAGGATGAATCTCAGGAAGAGGAAATGGCGGACACAGAATCTGCAGAAGTTGATTATGAAGAAGATCCGGATGAATATGAACCTGCAAATATTTATGACAATGTGCGATCCAATGACCGGGACATCCCCGTGGCGGAACAAGTGGATTTCGTGGAAGGATTGGTCCGCCAGTTAGATAGCTTCACCTTGTCCGATTGGGAACGGGGCATAGCTGAAGAACTTCTCTGGAATTTGGATGAAAATGGCTATTTAGCCGTAGATCTTGTATTAATAGCAGACCGTTATGATCGGACATCTGAGGAAGTCAATCATGTATTGGAAAAAGTACAGCAGTTAGATCCTCCGGGGATTGCTGCCAGAGATTTGCAGGATTGCCTTATAATCCAGATGAAAGGGAGAGAACAGACGTTGGCCTACCAGGTCGTATTAAATTATTTTGAAGATTTTGCAAACCATCGTTATGAAAGTATTCAGCAAAATATGGATATTTCCAAAGTTACTCTTGGAGAAATCATTGAAGAGATTACCCATTTAAATCCCAGACCAGGGGAAGGTAAAATTGGGTCCGGAACCGAAACAGTTATTCCCGATTTATTGGCAGTACAACGAGACGGCGATTGGGTCGTCATTGTGAATGATTCATGGATCCCAGATCTCAATCTTAGCAATGAGTATGTCACATTGTTAAATCAAAAGGATATTGCCCGGGAAACACAAAAATATCTTAAAGAAAAATATGATTCTGCCAATTGGTTTATCCAGGCGATTCAGCAAAGGCGGCATACACTTACGGCAGTCATGGAAACAATTATTGAGAAACAACCTGAGTTTTTTGATGGGAAGATTGAATCCTTGGTTCCCATGAAACTTCAAGATATTGCCAGTGAAATTAATATGGATATATCAACCATCAGTCGATCAACCCGGGGAAAGTATGTGGATACGCCTTATGGTATTTTCGAATTGAAGTCCTTTTTTACCGAAGGATATGCATTAGAAGATGGTAAAGAAGTCAGTACGAAAACAATCAAGGATTTACTCAAAAAACTGATTCATAATGAGAATAAAGATTCGCCATTGACCGATACAGATTTAGCCGGGGAATTAAAGGATGGCGGATTTCCTGTGGCCAGAAGAACAGTGGCCAAATATAGAGAACAACTTAATTTTCCAGTCGCACGGTTGCGGCGTCAATTAACTCAATAAATAAAAAGAAGAGGTATATATGCAATACAAACGAATTATCGTAGGGGACCAGGAAATTAAGGTTCCCTCATTAACAATGGGAGCGCTACCCATCTTTGGGATCGCTTTAGTCCTGTGGTTGCTCACGGGGATTTATGTGGTGGGTCCGGATGAGGTTGGTGTCGTTCAGACATTTGGAAAGTATTCTCGTGCCGCACAGTCGGGCTTGAATTATCATTTTCCTTACCCCATTGAAACAGTAAAAACGCCGAAAGTAACGGAAGTTAAACGGATCGAAATTGGATTTCGTTCCGTTGGGAAAAATCAATATCAAACGGTTGAACGGGAAAGTTTGATGCTCACTGGAGATGAAAATATTGTTGATGCTGAAATGATTGTCCAGTATAAAATAAAAGATCCGGTTGCCTATTCTTTCAATTTTATTCAACCTGAATTAACGGTGAGAGAAGCTTCAGAAGCATCTCTGAGAACCGTGGTGGGACGCCATAATATTGACGAAGCACTCACGTCGGGGAAATTCATGATTCAGGAAGAAACCAAGGAATTGGTTCAAAGTATCCTGGACAAGTACGAGACGGGAATCTTAGTGGTGGCGGCTCAACTGCAGGATGTGAGCCCTCCCCAACAAGTGATTGCGGCATTTAAAGATGTGGCATCGGCGAAAGAGGATAAAAATAAAATGGTAAACCAGGCGGAAGGATATCGGAATGATTTAATTCCAAAAGCACGAGGTGAAGCTCAGTCCATGATCCGTGAAGCAGAAGGTTACAAGAAAGCTCGGATTGCCCGGGCTGAAGGGGACGTTGCCAAATTCAGTGCAGTTCTTAAAGAATACCGTAAAGCAAAAGGTGTTACGGAAACACGAATGTATCTTGAAACGATTGAAGAGATTTTGCCAAATCGTGAGAAAATCATCGTTCCTGATGCGAAGAGCGGGAATTTGATTAATTTGTTAAACTTAAAACCACAGGGGGATAAATAATCATGAAAAAAATATTAACTGGTATAGGGGCAATCCTTGTTTTGCTAGTATTAACATCCGTTTTTATTGTGGATGAAACAGAACAGGTTGTTGTCCTGCAATTCGGTAAACCTGTCCGGATTATTACAGAACCAGGGCTGCATATGAAGGTGCCTTTTCCCGTTCAGGAAAAAAGTGTTTTTGATAACCGTCTCCTGGAATACGATTCTCCGCCGGAAGAAATTTTGAGCAAAGATAAAAAATCGCTCATTGTTGATAACTATGTCCGTTGGAAGATTGTGGATCCGCTTCAATTTCTTAAAACAGTACAGGCAATTCCTACGGCTCTCAGCCGCATGGATGATATTGTTTATTCTGAACTGCGGCGTGAACTGGGCACCCATGACATGGTTGAAATCATCACAGAAAACCGTGAAGAACTCATGAAAAAAGTGACTGTGGCCAGCAATAGGGCTACTAAGGATTACGGGATAAAAGTCGTGGACGTTCGGATTCGCCGAGTAGATCTCCCATCTCAAAATGAGGAATCCATCTATGCCAGGATGGATGCAGAACGTAAGCGTCAAGCCAATAAATTCCGCTCAGAAGGTGAGGAGGAAGCACAAAAAATACGGGCCACAACCGACAGAGATAAAACCATTATACTGGCCGACGCTTATAAACAAGCAGAGCGAATTCGTGGAGAAGGTGATGCGAAGGCAGTAGAAGTATATGCTGATGCCTATTCTGCTGATCCAAAATTTTACGAATTTGTTCGTACGTTGGATGCATATAAAAAAATAATCGATGATAAAACAATGTTGGTTTTACCGTCAGACTCACGACTATTCAAATTGTTATTGGGTAAATAAATGGATGTAAAAATTCGATCAACGACCATTTTAGGTGTGCGCAAAAAAGGGCAAATTGCCATGGGTGGGGATGGACAAGTAACGTTTGGTGATATGGCATTTAAACAAAAAGCAGTAAAGGTCCGAGAATTTGATTCTGAAAAAGGGATAGTTTTGGGTGGATTTGCCGGCGCTGCTGCTGATGCGCTCACTCTTTTTGAAAAGTTCGAATCTAAATTGGATGAATATGAAGGGAACTTAACCCGCGCTGTTGTGGAATTAGCTAAAGAATGGCGGACGGATAAATATCTTCGGCATCTGGAGGCCTTATTGGCACTTATGGATAAAAAACATGCTTTTATCGTTTCTGGTGATGGGAATGTAATTGAACCGGATGGACCGATTATTTCAATTGGGTCTGGGGGAGGATTTGCTCAGGCCGCCGCAACAGCATATATGAAAAGCACAACTTATCCGGCCAAAAAGATTGTAGAAAAATCCCTCCAAATTGCCGCTGAATTATGTATTTACACCAATGATTCCATTACAATATTAGAGTCCAAATGAGTCAACTCACGCCCAAACAAATTGTAAAGGAATTGGACAGATATATTGTGGGTCAAACGGATGCCAAACGGGCTGTGGCTATTGCGCTTCGAAACCGCTGGAGACGTCAAAAGGTCGAAGGAGACATGCGGAATGAAATTGTGCCCAACAATATCATTCTCATCGGTCCTACGGGTGTTGGAAAAACAGAAATCTCCCGCCGATTGGCATCTTTAGCCAAAGCACCTTTTGTAAAGGTTGAAGCGAGTAAATTCACGGAAGTGGGTTATGTGGGGCGAGATGTTGAATCCATTATCCGGGATTTGACCGACGTAGCTATGAGTATTGTCAAACGTGAAAAACAAATTGAAGTTCAAGGCTTAGCAGATAACCTTGCTGAAGAACGCATTTTGGACTTCCTGTTTCCGAACGATGGGGCCCATAAGCCAACAAAAGAAGAAGTTACCCGCCATAAAAAAACCCGGAATCGTCTGAGACAAAAATTACAAAATGGTGATTTTGAAGATCGTGAAATAGAAATTGAAGTGACTGAAGATGCTGCACCCATGATGCAGGTTTTTGGACCTTTCGGCGGTGGCGAGGATATTGGCATGAATATTAAAGATATGTTGTCCAACGTCATGCCCGGTCATACCAAGCGTCGCAAAATGCCAGTTTCTGACGCACGTCATATTCTGATAGAAATGGAAGCAGACAATCTTATGGATCAGGATGAACTGGTTCGGTCCGCAAAAGAAAGAGTCGAAAATAACGGCATTGTTTTTCTGGATGAAATTGATAAAATCGTTGATCGTGATGGAGGTGGATCAGGACCAAATGTTAGTCGAGAAGGTGTCCAACGGGATTTACTTCCCATCGTAGAAGGCAGCCGTGTACCTACAAAATATGGTATGGTGAAAACAGACCATGTGTTATTTATTTCAGCCGGAGCATTTCATGTATCATCCCCTTCAGATATGATTCCGGAACTTCAGGGGCGATTTCCTATTCGTGTGGAAATGAATAAGCTTTCTATGAAGGATTTTGTTAAAATTCTGAAGCATCCTGAATCATCTTTGATTAAACAATATATGGCCCTCCTAGGTGCAGAAAATGTGACGTTAAAGTTTGAAACGGATGCCATCCGTGCTATCGCAAAAATTGCGGTTGATGTGAATCAAAAAATGGAAAATATCGGTGCACGTAGGCTCCATACTGTGATGACTACATTGCTTGATGAATATATGTTTGAAGAATCCAGTGGCCGAAAGAAAACAATTACAATTACGAAAAAAATGGTTGAAGAAAAATTGCAGGATATTGTTGAAGACCAGGATTTGAGTAAATATATATTATAGGGGTGATGGGACTGGGAAGATGGTCAATGGGTGATGGAAAATGTGGGACAGGAAATAAAATTTAAAGAGGAATGATGAAAAGAGATTTTATACATATTACCGATTTTACAACCGATGAAATCTGGGCAACACTTGAATTAGCCAAAGAGATTAAGACAAAGCTAAAAAACGGAGAAGATTATAAACCGTTTAAGGATCAATCTCTCGCTATGATTTTTGCCAAACCATCGGCCCGAACACGGGTGTCATTTGAAACAGGATTTTTCAGGTTAGGTGGTCATGCCCTGTTTCTGGGCCCCAATGATATTGGGATTGGAAAACGGGAAGCAATCAAAGATATTGCGCGTGTTTTCAGTGGTTATAATGATATGATCATGGCACGTCTATTTGATCATAATCATATGACAGAATTAGCAAAATATGCATCTATTCCAGTGGTAAACGGTTTAACGGACTTTAACCACCCCTGCCAGATTATGGCCGATATATTGACCATTTATGAACATCATGGACATTTGGATAATATGAAAATTGTTTATGTAGGAGATGGAAATAATATTGTCCATTCCTGGCTACATTTAGCCGCACGAATTCCGTTCCACTTTACCTGTGTTTGTCCAGAAGGATTTGAACCCGATTCCGAACCCATTAAACGGGTAGAAGCGGCAGGAATTTCAGACGTAGAAATTACCCACGATCCTAAAGCCGGGGTGGTCGGAGCAGATGTAGTATATACAGATGTGTGGGCATCCATGGGCCAGAAAGAAGAGGCGGAAGAGCGGGAGAAAATTTTTGCCGACTTTCAGGTGAATTCTGCCATGATGAATTCTACAGGGAAAGATACTCTTTTTATGCATTGCCTTCCGGCAGAACGAGGTCGAGAAGTAACAGATGCGATCATGGAGTCATCTAATTCAATCGTCTTTGATCAGGCAGAAAACAGGATGCATGCCCAAAATGCGATTATGGTAAAAATCGCCGGATTTCAATAAAATAGATGTAGGATCTGAACCATCCACCTTATGGTGTGGTTTGTTTTCACTTGGTGCAGGACGACACGTCCTGCTTGAGTTTTATTTAGTGGTATCGGATTGTATGAATGATTTTGAATTGAAATGATGAACAAGGTGAATCATTTGAGTGAAATTTGAATCTATCCCATCGATAAACGATGTATCCGTTTTATTTATAGGATTCCCATCGAACTTCATAGGTTCGATAGGAGACTTTATCTCCTTCAGCCAAAGGAATGGTGAGTTTGAAATCGGTAGTTGCCCCGGGTTCAAGGGATGTGTCCGCACGAATGCCTGTTAAATATTTTTGTTTTTGCCCCGTAACAAATATGGAATCTGTTTGAATCAGTTCTGTTGTTGCTGACCATAAATGGGCAATCACCCGGACAAAATCAGCCCGTTTTAATCCAACATTTTTTATCGTTCCCGCAATTTCTTCCCGATCAGGGAATGCATTTACAAATGGCTCTCCCATAATTTCAACTTTGGCATTGAGTGGTAAATCTTCTGTAATGTTTACAACGCGGTCCATTTCAATCGCCAATTGTCCGATGGATGTTTGAACAATAATCCCTAGACCATCTTCCTGAATTATTTCGCCATTCACAATTGTACCATTTTGAAGTTCAATCCGATGTCGCAATTGGGGAACTTTAATTAGGTTAAGCAACTCTTCATCGATAGTCGGCATGGCGCCCTTACCTTTTTCATAAACGGAAATCACTCGCTTGAGAGAATCCATTTGCAGGTGGAGCAAATCAATGCTTGATTTCAATTCGAAAAAGGGTTCACCTAAAGGGAGTTTTGATGCTTCGTCATCTAACTCACGGATATCAGGTAAAGGAATCAAGGAATTCTGAGCTGCGGTGTCCTTATCCTCCTGAATAGTTTCAGATTTGATAACGACCATGGTATCAACCGGAGCCACAATTATTGAGTCTGCCTCATCCTGACCCACACCAATACTCACCAACAATATGGATAATATAAATTTATTCATTCAACAATAAACCTTTTTGATGGGCCTCAAAAGTTCTACGTCGAATTTCCTGTTCATACTGTTTGTATTGGCCAAGGTTTTTGACAGTCTTAATGACAGCGGAATGAAGTTTATATTGTATAGGGTCTGACAGTATAGGCATAATGTCTGGAATTACATTTTCATTACCCAAGTCAGACAATTTCTCAATCGCCTTAATGCGAATCTCCTGAGGATATGCATCATTCATGGCGATTTCCTTAACCGCTCTCCGGATTTCCGGATCATTGAATTCTCCCAATGCTTCTAATAGAGTGGTTAATAAATTATAATATTGATCTTTCCCTGAACGATAGGTTTGGAGTAGTGCGAGAATAAGATTTTCTTCTTTGACGCCTTTCATGGTGTTTAAAGCAAAATCCTGAACTTCCATATTGGTTTGGGGATCTCCCAACAATTCTGCAAATGCACCAGCTACTTGGGATGGATCTTTTTTCCCGAGGATTTCCAATGCGCGATTGCGAATTCCCAAATTTACATCAGGGTCTCTTGATATTTTTGTGAGGATCGGTACGACTTCATCCGTCCCCAAGGCGCCTAAAGTTTCTGTCAGTAACCTTTCAGTACGATTAAAATTATTTCGACTGACTTCGTAAAGGTCCAGCAATGCCAATACTTGATCTTTCGTCCTAACTCTATTCAAATTTTGGACCAATGCCATTTGAAGCGAATTGGTTTTGATTTCCACTTTATTCATAGCGTTCACCATGGCATCCGCTGCTCGGGGATCATCTTTAAATTCTGCTAACAATTCAATAGACGCAATCATAAATGTTACATCCAGAGCTGCCGCATCTCCTACTGTTTTTGAAATGGCATTTAAGGCTGTAGGGTGTTGTGTTTCTGCCAATGCTTTTCCCGCCGCAATTCGTACATCGAATGGTTGGTTGGTATCATCGTAAATGGCAATCATTTCTTCAAGTGCCTGAAGTTTTCCTTCGCTGAAAGCGGTACTGAGGTTTTCGATCAATTCATATGAAATATCATCTTTTGCGCCCCGTTTCCCGGGCCAGAATTTTTTAATCATGGAACACCCATCTATAAAGATGAGCGAAACCAAAAGTAGAAATATTATATTAAGGCGTTTCATGATTGTCCCAGAATTTTAATTTCAGATCATGGCCATCAAATTTTGCATAGGAAAAAAAGCTTAGCCAGTCTCCGAGAATTAATAATTTACCACCATTCAGGGGTAAATCCTTTGCCTGGTGATAATGACCCGTAATAAAATAATCAAATCCTTGATCCAATTGTTTTTGCGCATGAATTACCATTTCATCGCATATCTTTTTATTGTATGCATCTGAATGTAAATAATGTTCCCCTTTTTTAGAAATCCAGCGTGCAAAGGCATATCCGATTCTTGGATGAATCATACGATAAAACCATATGAATAGTCTTGAATGCAGAAATGCCTTGAGGATTCGGTACCCCGTATCCCAAGATAAATATCCGTCCCCGTGGGTCACATAAAACTTTTTACCATTAATCTTAAATGGCGTATCCGAAAAATATGTGAAGTCAAACAGAGTATCCGTGATGAATTCTCGAACCCAATAATCATGATTTCCTAAGATAAAATGTACCTTTACACCCGATTCACGTAACTTCAGAATTTCGTGATAAAAAGGAACATAAACTTTCGGAATAACATCTTTGTATTCAAAATAGAAATCGAAGAGGTCGCCATTTATTACAAGTGTTCCGCCGGTTTCTTTCACGTGATGAAAAAATCGAAACAGCTTTTTTTGGCGACTTACCTCGGATTCAGATCTTTCCAGCATCAAATGGATGTCGGAAATAAAATAGATTGGCAAATCCATAGTGTGTAAAATACTCTTTCACTTAGGGGTCAGTCAATCTGGAAACTGGAAAATTTAATTTAGCAATATTTTAACATTTTTCGTTGATAATCGTCGAAATTGGGGAACGAATAGATTAAATTCAAGTATAAAACTTGATTAATTCACCAGACACCAAGACATCACGGTACAAAGTTTTTAAAATATTTACTCTGTTTCTTTGAGTCTTCGTAGCGAATTATTCAGAATAAAAGTATGAAACGAACATTATTTATCATTTTTCTCATGGCATTCCCAATGCTCAGCGCCCAATCATTTGGTCAAAACAAGGTGCAGTACCGTGATTATGATTGGCAATATATTTCTTCTCCGCAATTTGACGTTTATTATTATGGCGATGAAATTGAATTGGCTCATTTTACCATGGAAGTTTCTACAGATGCTTATGAACAAATAGCAAAGCACCTTCGGTGGAACTTAAAAAAACGTGTCTCGATAATCGTGTATCATTCTCATAATGAATTTCAGCAGACCAATGTGATTGGTCAATACATGCAGGAAGGGATCGGTGGTGTTACGGAATTATTTAAAAACCGAGTGGTCATTCCTTTTGAGGGTGATTATGCTGCATTTCGCCATGTGATTCACCATGAGTTGGTTCATGCGATGATTAATGATTTGGTCTATGGCGGTAGAATGCAAAATGTGATTGCCGGCGGAATGAACCTTCGGATTCCACTTTGGGCGAATGAAGGGTTGGCTGAATATTTGTCCATGAATTGGGATACCCAGGCAGACATGACTATTCGTGATTTGGCCATCAATGAGAGAATTCCAACGATTCGTGAACTGGAATATTTTTTAGCATATAAGGGTGGGCAATCCGTTTGGCGGTTCATTGCTACAAAATATGGACGTGAAAAAATTGGTGAAATATTCCAGGCTATGAAACGCCATGGTAATGCAGAAAAAGGATTTAAAGAAGCATTGGGTATGGACTTTGAGGAATTAACCGAGCAATGGCATAAATATATTAAAAAGGAATATTATCCAGATGTAGCTGGCCGGGATGAAGTGAAGGATATTGCTAAACCACTGACGGACCATAAAAAAGATAAAAACTTTTATAATGTGTCTCCTACCGTTTCCCCCGATGGGAGTAAAATTGCAGTGTTATCTGATCGGTCAGGATATATGGATATTTATATTTTGGATGCGGTAACGGGTAAAAAAATCGACAGAATTGTGAAAGGAAATCGGTCAATCGACTTCGAGGAATTAAAATTTCTTCAGCCCGGGATTAGCTGGTCACCCGATAGTAAACGGATCGTAATCGCCGCAAAATCCGGCGCACATGATGCCCTGTATTTAATTGATGTTAAAACGGGAAAAGACGAAAAAATCGATTTTGAATTGGATGGCGTTTTTACTGCATCCTGGAGCCCGGATGGAAAACAATTGGCATTTGTGGGGAATGAAGGCGGTGCCAGTGATATTTATCTTTACAATTTAAATACAAAAGAAAAAACCAATATTACCCATGATGTTTTTTCAGATACGGAACCATCCTGGAGCCCGGACGGGAAAATGATTGTTTTTGTATCGGATCGTGGTGGCTTCAATAATGAGGACGAAACAACCGCTAAAGATATGTTGGACCACAATTATGATCAGCGGGATATTTATACGATAGATGTTGTTTCCGGTATCGTGTCCAGAATTACGAAAACCGATTATAATGAAAACTATCCAATTTTTGCTAATACGGATAGCAGCCTTTTTTATACAGCGGATTATCAGGGGACCTGGAATCTTTTTCGCCATGATTTAAATACAAACGATGCACAAGTCGTTACGAATCTTCTGACCGGCCTTTTTCAATTGAGCTTAACCCGGGATGATGGCACAATGGTATTTTCCGGATATTCAGGTCTGGGGTGGGACATTTACCGTATCAACAACCCCTTGAGTTTAGATTCTACTTCTGTTTCTCCAACCAATTTCATTGCAAATCGCAAAGAAAATGATAAAGAAGAATTGGCAGATTTAAGAAAACATAAGATGAAAGGAACCAACGCGAATACGACAAATTATTCAACATATATATTTGCATGGGAATATGAGCAATATAATGATGAGTCTTTGAGAGATCAGCCTTTGGAGACTAAACCGGATTCAGTGTATAAAAGAGATGATGGCAATTACATTCCCCAAGCTTATAAAACTCGGTTTAGCCTTGATATTGCCCAAGGGGCTTATGGATATAATAATGTATTTGGCCATCAGGGATTATTCATGTTTTATTTCAGTGATGTGATGGGAGATCATCAAATATCTGTCGCCATGGAATCGCAGATTTCCTTGCAGAATAGTGATTATTACCTGAATTATGCCTATTTAAAAAATCGTTTGGATTATTATTTCACTTTATTCCATCAAGCCGACTTCTTTTTTGCAGGATTTTCGTTTAATGAACTTGGGATGCCCACGGATTTAACGGCTCGCATGCGTCATTTTGGCTTGGCAGCCATGGCATCACGACCCTTCAATCGATTCCATAGAATTGATGCAGGGTTAATCATTCATAATTTGGATTATAAACTCTTTGAAATTGATTCGTATCTCAATAAAAATACAATTGTTCAAGATGATGGTTTTGTTTCGGCAAACCCCACTTTGAGCTACATTTATGATAATGCTGTTTTTGGATACACAGGGCCTGTAGATGGTTTTCGTCAGAATACAACCTTTGAAATGAGTCCAGCCATGGGTAACAAGGGGATTTCCTATCAAAAACTAAAAATTGATATGCGGAAATACCAAATGATTACCCGAGATTATTCCTTCGCCGGTCGATTATTTTTTGGAACAAGCACAGGGAAAAATCCACAAAAGTATTTCTTAGGCGGCATGCAGAATTGGATATTTGGGACAGGAACGACAGATGGTGTGGATGATGAAACTACGGGGGAAACACGTTGGCGAAACGTAATTCTTGATAGTAATAATAATACATTGCTTCAGGATATTTATTTTTCTGAATTTGCTTATCCACTTCGGGGTGCGCGTTTTTCAGAGCGGTTTGGAACCAACGTACTGCTTGCTAATTTTGAATTCCGTTTCCCATTCATTCAATATTTTCAATTGGGTTTTCCAATGAAAATGATTATTGGCAATATCCGAGGTCATATCTTTATGGATATAGGCGCTGCATGGGATGATCGAAGAGAATTTTCAGACTTTGCCTATTTGCAGGCGAAATACGGGAATAACCTGCCGGATAAATTTTCGCCTTGGGTTCGGTCTATTGGCTATGGAATTAAAATCCCTTTTATCTATTTATTACGGATCGAAGCAGCTTATGATTGGACCGATAGCGGTTTCTCAAAGCCCCAATGGTATTTATCACTCGGGTATGATTGGTAAAAATCCACTTCCTTTCAGAGCTTGTCGCAGGACGATACGCCCTGCATGAGTTTTGTTTTTGAGTTTATTTTTTGACCATGACCGCCAAACGAATTCCGAACACCAATACGTACTTCGTTTCCGGCGGATTAAAAAGATGAATTAATTTACATATTTTTTATACTAAATTATTGAACCCCCATGGGGTTCGTGTTTCGTTCTATATTATTTTCTATAAACATAAAATCCCTCTGGGATTTCCATTTGAGTTTGGATACTCCGTAGGAGTAGAATGTTTATAGAAATTAAAACAAATCAAAGGTCAACGCCGTAGGTGTTGAATATCGTTGGAGGGAATTATCCGTCTTCGTTTCTGGCGGATTAAAATGATGAACAAAAAGTGGGATGAGCATCCTTGCTCGTCCATCTTTTGCGTGACTCATCCACCTCGCAGGACGATACGCCCTGCATGAGTTTTGTTTTTATTTTGATGTTGGGAATTCCATTATTGAGAATTCCCATTAATATATTGACCCCACCAAACCTCCCCGTGAAGGGAGGGTTTTGATTAATGGTTAAAGCAATTATCGGCTCTGAATTCGGGAAATACAGATTTCGGGTTTCGTAACCGATAAACGAAGTCTTTATTCGTCATTCTTTCCTCTTGATTCTGGACGGTTCTCTTTCCAATTTCTCACCTCCAAATGCCCCAATTAAAATCTAAAACTGTATACCTATGTTCAGCCTGCGGCAATGATCATCCGAAATGGCATGGCCAATGCCCCTCTTGTAATGAATGGGGAACGTTAGGCGAATTTAAGGTTTCCAAAAACCGAAAAAAGGGAAGCGATGGTTTGGCTCGGGATTCCCGAAAATTGGCAGATATTCTTCAAGGTGAAGATGTAAAAAGAATTCCTACAGGCATTGTAGAAATGGATCGAGTTCTGGGAGGTGGTCTTTTACCCGGTTCTCTCATTTTATTGGGTGGAAATCCGGGGATAGGAAAATCCACATTGGCACTTCAAATTTTGCCCGCATTTACAAAGCCAGTTCTATATGTTTCTGCCGAAGAAAGTGAAGAACAGATTGGGTTGCGCGCCCGACGGTTAGATGTGCATTCAGATACCCTGCACCTTTCATCCGAAAACCGAATAGAGGGTATATTAGATCAGGTGTCTTTAATCCAGCCTGAATTGGTTGTAATTGATTCGATTCAAACTGTATACAGTGATGCGCTGGATTCGCTTCCTGGTTCTGTCAGTCAGATTCGGGAATGCGGCCAACAGCTTCTTCAACTGGCAAAGCAAAGGAATATTGCTGTCATTATTATTGGTCATGTGACAAAAGAAGGCATTATCGCCGGTCCCAAAATGTTAGAGCATATGGTTGATATTGTTTTATATATTGAGGGAGATGATCGCCACGATCATCGCATTCTTCGGTCCGCAAAAAATAGATTTGGCACATCCAATGAAGTGGGCATCTTTCAGATGGAATCTAATGGTCTTATTGAGGTCAAAAACCCATCGGAACTCTTTTTAGCCGAAAGACGGGATGATATTTCCGGATCAACTATATTCCCATCTTTGGAAGGCAGTCGTCCGATTTTAGTGGAAGTCCAGGCTTTGGTATCTAATGCGAACTTTGGGACACCCCAGCGAAATGTAAATGGGTTTGATTTTAAACGATTGTCCATGCTGTTAGCAGTTCTTGAAAAAAGACTGGGAACTCTAATGGGAACCAAAGATGTTTTTGTTAATTTAGTTGGTGGGCTGAAGGTTGATGACCCAGCTGCTGATTTGGCTGTCATTACAGCGGTGGCGTCCAGCGCCAGGGATAAGCTCTTACCAAAGTCAGTCATTTTAATTGGTGAAGTTGGATTGGGGGGTGAGGTGCGATCTGTCAGCAGATTGGATGCTCGTATCAATGAAGCAAAATCCTTGGGATTTAAAACAGTAATCGCGCCTACCGCAAATGTGAAACGGATGAAAACCCAACCAAAGGGAATAAAAATATCCGGCGTTTCCAATGTGGGTGAAGCGTTTCATCTTTTATTTTGATGCAATTTTCTATCGTCCACAGCGACAAACGTACGTCTGCACGGCGCGGCATTCTCAAAACACACCATAGCGAAATACACACCCCCGTTTTTATGCCCATTGGAACTCAGGGTGCCGTTAAAACAATTGATCCGGAGGTACTCACAAAACTGGATGCGCAGATTATTCTTGGAAATACTTACCATCTTTATATTCGCCCCAGTCATGAATTAATCCATAAGGCGGGGAGTCTTCATTCATTCATGAATTGGGATAAATCTATATTGACAGACAGTGGCGGATTTCAGATATTTTCGTTGGCAAGATTAAATAAAATTTCAGACGAAGGTGTGGAATTCCAATCTCATTTGGATGGAAGTCGGCACTTTTTTACACCGGAAGTCTCTATGAATATTCAACGCCACTTGGGATCAGATATTATTATGGCATTTGACGAATGCCCACCAGGCCAATCTAATGAGAAAACGGTGGAAAAAGCAGTTGAGCGAACCTCTCTTTGGATGGGACAATGCTATGAATATTTAGAGAAGAATGATCCATTATTCGATTGGCAGCAAACATTGTTCCCGATTGTACAGGGCAGTGTTTATGAATCTCTCAGAAAAAGAAGCGCAGAAGAATTAATGTCCTTTGCCAAGTGTGGAATGGCTATTGGCGGTTTGGCTGTTGGGGAAGAAAAAAACGCCATGTTTGATACGGTTGAACAAATGGATGGACTTCTCCCCAAGGATCAGCCCCGATATCTTATGGGTGTAGGTCGTCCAACAGATTTGGTTATATCTGTTCAACTGGGTGTAGATATGTTTGACTGTGTGTTGCCCACAAGAAACGCAAGAAACGGGCAATTATTTACCAGCCAAGGTATTGTTAATATCGGAAATAATAGACATAGGGAATCATTTGAAACGATAGACCCGGATTGCGCCTGTTACACTTGTCAAAATTTTACACGGGCCTATTTACGTCATTTATTTAATATTAAAGAAGTATTAGGGTTACGCTTGGCAACTATCCATAATTTGACTTATTATATGGCTCTCATGGAAAAAATGCGATCTACCATTACCGGCGGTGATTTTGAATCCTGGTCCAACGGATTCCTGAGCCAAATGACCGAGCATAAAGGAATGTAGTGTGAAAATTATTTCAACTTTATTGATTACAGCAAGTTTTCTTATTGGTCAAAATATAGAAGTGAGTTTTATGCGCTTTTATGCAAATGATCATGATTATTTAGCTGATAACCGTTTGTTAGCGACGGATCGATTTGAAAAGCCTCACCTTCAGGTTTTTTATAATGAAAAGAAAATGGCAATTATGAAAGAATGGATTAATGCGGGTGGAGAATCTTTAAAACGTGAAGTATTAGAATATGGAAAAGACAAAATGTTAAGTCGGCGATATTTCCTAAATAAAGATCAAAAGCCGGACAGCTTGATTCAATATGGATTGGATGAACCATGGTCAGATGAATTCCGAAAAGAAACCCCGAAACAAAACCAGGGATATTATGAGGGGCAGGAGTCTAAATTTATTTTAAATGAATCAGATCAAATTGAATCAATCCACTTTACAGATGTAAGAGGTGACCGGTATGGAAAAATAAATTTTATTTATGATCACCTGGGATTATTAAAAGGTGAAATATGGAAATCATTACCATCGGAAAAAATCATTCGTCGATTTGCCTATTCTGTTGATATGCTAACAAACCGGAAAGAAATCTGGGAATTTGACCAACATGGGCAAGAGGTGAGCCATGTGGCATTGGTGCAGCCTGTGGCGGATCAATTATACAAAACACCGCCGCCGCGTTATGGTAATCGACTGGATGAAATTTCAATTATTTTAGAAGAGATTCGCGAGAAAGATTTATCCGTTCCATTTGGCGTATTTATTCCTAAAACAGATTATGATCTCATGGTGTTAACCAATGGAGATAGTCTTATGATCCACCTTGTAGAGATGGGTGATCAGCGGGTTAAGTTTAAAATCGTTGGAGAAAAAAGTGAATTAACTATGCCCAAATTTCGGGTTGAATCCATCACTTCAAAGTACGGCGAGCGTATTTACCCCTGACATGACCTCCTTTGAATATCTCAAATAAAACGCTGTAGCTTTCGTAATTAAGTAAGGTATGGGTATTTTCAAGTTGCGGGTGCCTAAATAAAAAGACGCGATAGTTGCCAGGTTAAAAATAAGTTAGCATTTTAAATTATTCGAATTTACATTTTAACAAGGTATTTAGGAACTGTCGTTGTAAAAGTAAAAGGTAAAATAATTTTGAGTTTTCAAACTACATCGTCAATACCACTTATGAATCGTTCTTGTAAAGATAAACAACCAGGAGGGATTTAGATATGAAAACGCTTAAGTTGAATTTGATCGTATCCTTCATATTGTTTGGTTTAAATGTATGTACGGTTAATCCTTATCCAGTACTTGATAGAAGAATTCCAGATACCAAACGAAAATAATTATGAAAGTATTAGCGTTATTTACCGTCGTTATAGTAGTGATTGGTTGTTTAAACGATAATTCGGTTTGTACCTATGAAGGTGTTGACTTAGATACAAATCAAATTGCAGTGATAAGCAATCAAGTTCTGGCTGGAGAATGGAAGTTAATATCTTTCATTGATTTGTCAGACTGTTCAGTAGAAAATGAACCTGTAGGCGGCTTTCTAAAGCCGGAAGTAGTTATTAGTTTTGAAGATTCCCTACAGTTAAGCGGACATACAACTAATAAATTTTATGGTAGTTATACTTTATTAGGTAAAAAAATCAATATGAGTGTTAATTCTATTAGTTATGTCCGTAATTTTCTGTACTTTTGAAAAAGGATAAAAAAAGGGCCACGGT
>JACKQG010000460.1_pt1 | contig 59353 bp, 98 predicted proteins | sample 8237621 | NCBI WGS metagenome assembly JACKQG01 (sample SAMN15677084, study PRJNA649215) | marine metagenome | biome: marine; feature: Black Sea; material: saline water; isolation source: suspended particulate matter (SPM) from the Black Sea western gyre | collected 2013-06-09/2013-06-10 | depth... | reverse complement strand
GCTAGTTTTTGTAAAAGCAGCTGTATATTCAGTAACTACGCCAGTGTAATTTCCTGATCTTGGAACTCCATCTAAATAGTTTCGATGACTAACATCCCATCCATTAGGAAAAGAGGCATTAGCATTCATCTTGCAAACATAAGTGCTACCAGTATTAGTATAGCCAAACATCCCTAAAGTAGATGCTAAGTTTGTGATATTAAAAGTTGCAGAAGCAACAGTCCCGCTCTCTCCGCTTAAATCAAATGATAACAGCATCCTATTTATATAAGTAGTATTGAAGAAAGATGAATGTCCTACTGCTGTGAAACTAGTAGAGTCATTTGCCGTATAAAAAGAACTAGCATTTCTTGCTCCGGATATTGTTGAGCTATTTGAAGCCCCCAGAGAGTCATCAAACCCTCCTGATGAGTCTGAATATACAATAGCCATTAAAAACTCCAGGTTTTTATGAGAGGGTTAGTTCTTTTTATTTCAGCTTTAACATCTTCTAAATCATACCCATTCTCTTCTGCAAATTCTCCAAGACAGTCTTCTACAGTCTTAGAAGTGTCGCCAAATGCTAATTCTTTTATAATTTGATCTTCAATAGTATTCATTATGAAAAATCCAAACTTGCAACGCCATAGTAAGTAGTGCCATCAAAATAAAATGAAAGTATATCTATTGCGTTTGCACCTGTTGATAGAGTAGGAGCAGTACCACCAGCCCATTTTACATTATTGTCCCAGGTAATAGTGTGTCCTCCTGGATCGTCCTGTTTTATCACCAACAGAAAATTTCCAATTCCTTGGGTATCTGTAAAATAAAGAGTTATATCACCAGATAAAGTTATATTTTGTTTCTGCCCACTGTTTCAGTCTATAGGCGTGCCTGTATTACTAACTTCAATTTCGAACTGAACAGTTTGAACGCCGCTAATACTATAATTAGAAGCATTTAAATCCTCTTCCAATGTAGTTATGGTTGTTAACGATTTTCACTGTGATCCTGTATAAAACTCTAGATCAGAAGTATTATTTTCTTCTGTCATTATAACTACACCAGACTGAGTCATCTGCTCTAAACCAGATACAGAAATGTCACTTGGATCTAAAACACTGTGAAACTGTAGTGAAGACAAAGTCAAAAGACTTTCTGCTTTTACCGTTGTTTGGTTCCATGCACTTGTCAAATCACCAAGGTCATTATAATTTGTATATAATTTTAAAGGAGTTTTCTTTAAGTCATAATCAGGTATGTTTACTTCAAAATCTAGTCCTCCCTTAAACAAAGTATTAGAATTAGCTATGTCCGTGTAATGCTCTGTTTGATAAGCATGTATTGAAGCAAATGTATTGAAGTTAGATTCTTTTGTGTCTAGATTAGTATCTCAGATATGTGCTTCATTCCCTTCAGTTGTACTAGGTTGATTTTTAATACCTTTAAAAGCTATGCCTCAAGAATGTCCCTCATTAGCCATATAGTGCTTAGATAATATTAGAGAGTCATGTCTATTAGTAGGAAGGTAATTAAATACTACATCATCTCCTATACCAGCGTAATTTAAATTATCGTGTACTATTTCTAAAGAAGCTCTACGATGGCCTTTTAATTTACCTATCCCTTCAGAGGTTAGAGAAAAGACATCTTTATATCAATTATCTCTGGAGTATCCTTTATCTGAGGCAGTATCATATGCCCCAACACTACTATGACTAAGTCCAACCAATAATTTAGAGTCTTTTAAATACGCTTCAGATTCTGAGCTAAGGGAATTAATTTCATAAGCAGTAGGATTATTCCAATTATTAATTTGTTCAACTGTTATTTGGGCAGCTCTCCTCTTAACTTTTATAAATCCCTCGCTTCCTCCGCTATATATATTTCTCTGCCAATGCATAATATTGAAAGCTAAAGATGTTCCAGTTTCTTCAGTATTATAAGCACTCTTTCACGTGGCGTTATTATCATGGTCTATGGAGTACAGAGGATCAAACTCCGTGTCAGGATCTCCTAAATTTAACGGCTCATTTGTTATTGACAAGGTTACTGGGGAATGTCCAGAAATTATAGGGCTATAAGTGTTATGTAAATTCATTTGTCCATCAGGACTTCCTGGATTATAAAAAGGAGAGTTGGATGAAGTGCCATAATACTCGTCAGTAATATAGTTTGTTGCTGAGTTATCTAGTATAGAAATCCCTATATTTAAAATTCCTGAGTAATACACAACGTCTCCATATTGGGCTGTAGAACCAGCATACCGTATAATATCAGTAGCGTCTGTTAATACATTATTGCCCCCAATAGTTAGACTATCTGACACCGCTATAGTAGCTATAGTTGCATTTGTAGCATCTATTGAAGTAGCTTGGATATTATCAAACGCTAAACTAGCGGCAAACAGTTCTTCCCTAACATTTAGCCTATCTACTGATAAATTAAAGGGGTCGCTAGAGGAGGATCTATTTAGATCTCCGTCTTTAAACTCGCTTCCTATAGACACATACCCAGGGAAGTAGACTCCAGAAGTAACGCTCCCTACATCTCCTGGATAATATGCTGAATTATTTAAGTCCGCTCCGTCTGCATCTAAATTTCCCTGTAACCAAAGCCCTGCACCAGATCCAAAATCATTGTCTACCCAAACTAAGTCTCCATCTTCATCTGCGGAAATTACTTGTCCCACTGAGTCACTTGGCAATACTAAGTGCTTGTAAATACGTTCAGTGGATCCCTTTTTTTTATACAAAATTCCTTGATCTAAGCTGTCGGAGGTTACGTCCTCTTCTGAGTCGATAGCGGCTCTAGAAATAACTGCTGAATTTATAATATTAAAATCACTTGTCACACCATATAACTTCTCTGTATCTGGTAAGGCATACTCTGCAGTAGCAGCGCCATTTAAGTTTGCCCCTGATTCTCAAACCTCTACTTTTGGACTAAAGGTAGCATTGCCCGTAAAAGAGTAGCTGTGTATAGGTTCATACCCTATAAAATCTCTATGTCCTAAAACATCTCCCTCAGAATATGTATAAGTACTAACTCCTCCAGCCTTTTTACCGTTAACTCCTCCTACTGAATCTAAAAATGCGGAGTCAAAAGTATAATAATGTTTAAGATTTTCTATATACCTCTCATCTTCCGAATTTCAGACTCTTCAATAGTCCCCCAAATTATACAAAGTTGATATCTCTTTTTTTGAAAGGTTTCTATCATAAAAAAACATTTCATCTATAACACCTTTAAAATAAAACTGCTTAGTACTTAAGGCGGAATTAGTATAACTAGCTCCTATCATAACTCTGGATTCATTGCCTGATGTGCCAACTTCAATAGAACTGCTAATAAGCTCTCCATTAATATAAAAAGTAGCCTTATCATTATCAGGTATCGAAAGAGCTATATGAAATCACTCTCCTGTAACTATAGAATGAGGCACTATTGATACTTGGCCTCCTCCTATCTGTATATAGAAATTAGACGCAGCATTTCCAGACATAGTTATAGACAGTATACTAGTCCCGTTATTATGCACGGTATATCCTTTAGATATTAATGATTGATAATTTTCTCCTGTATCTTTAGCCGTCTGCTTAAACCATCCGCCTAAAGTTAAAGGAGAGCTTCCTGGAATAAACCCATTTGTAGGGTCATTTAAAGGGTTATTAGTAATATCAAAATAAACATATCCAGTACTCCCATTAAAAAGTCTGGCATCAGTATTTCCAAAAATACTTTTGTAGCCTTCCTCTCCTGAAATTGTATGGTCTGTAAGACTGAGCAAAGAATCAGGTGTCCATTCTCAGGTATTAGGTGTAGCGTCGCTTGTATTAAAAGTTCATTTCACTTTATCTAAAGGAGTAATAAACCCAGTAAACTGTGGTATGAATATAAACTTGGCGCCCTCTCGAAGATTAATATTAGTGGCAGACCCACTAATAGGGGCAGGGTTTACTTTTGTAGAAAACTCTTTTTTTGTAAGAGTTATAAATTTTGCATCTGGCATAATTAAAAAGGCTCCCGAATATTATATGAAAGAGTATCTGTAGAATAAGTATTTATTGTATTAGACACATTGCTCTGTGAGGTATCAAAATAAACTCTATTATTAATACTTTCATTAAAGATAATGGTTCCTGCAGAATCTAAAGGAAGTAAAGACCAGTCTGTACTCTGAATAGTATTATTAGATAAAAGGTTTACAGCCGATGGAACCTCTAAAATAGTATAGTCTTTAAGTAAAAAAGTATTAGTATTAGTAGTAGCAAAAGCTGAGTCAGGGGTTGGCTCAGTAGTCCAATTATTTCCAGTAGTGGAGTTTACGTGGTTTAAAAGCCATCCAGTATAAGGTTCAGTAGTAACATTAACAGGAACATTGGCGTAGCATCTGTATTTATGTCAAGAAGCTAAGGTAGACTCCTTTTCTGATGTGTTTCCATAGTTATCAGTGGCCGTTAAAATTACCTTCTTATCCAACATATCAACAGGCCCACTACTACTCCATCCTCCTCCATTAAACACATTTGTAGCAGAGTTTGTTCCAATGTCATCAGGAATATAAACTCTAAACTCTCCTTTATAAATAGTGACACCATTTTCATCTACTTCCTCAGTGCTGCTCACTGGAATATCAGTTATCGCATTTGAATCGCCGTTTCCTCCGCGAGGAAAGTCAGTGTAATTAATATCTAAAGCCTCTTGTCAGATCTCTATCTCGGTCCCATCCTCTACAATTATATGCCGCAGTTCAGTGCAGTCCATAACTATTGAGCCGCCAGTATCAAACCCTCCTTTAATGCTAGCGGTAACTTCAAATACAGCATTATTATAAAATACATCTGAATCTGTTGTTCCTTTAGCATATAAAGTAGGTGTGCCTACTATTTCTGCCCTATCGTTTACAGTAATATCAGTTTCTATAAAACGGTCTCCGGAGTTTGTGTTAACGGTTAGTCTTACAGTTTTTACTCCTGTAGAATCTCATCCTATATTTAAATCAGGTAAAGTAAAATCAGTTACTACTAATGAAGAATTCTGCTCAGTTCATATGTCTGTAGAAAGTGTGTAAAACGATATAGAATTGTTGTTATTATCAAAACACTCCCATGTATGGCTAATATAATTGTCGATGTCCCCTACAGTAGAGCCTGATGGTCCAAATATTAAATACTCCGAAGTTGTTCCATCTAACACATTGGCTATATTAGTAGTTGAGTTTGTTGGATTCCCTGGTGTTGGAGATGAGACTGCTATGCTTGCTGTAGGAGCAAGATCTACTACAGTGAAATAGGTACTGTCACTACTATAAGAGCCGGCATTAGTTATAGTAGATGTTACATTTACTGTAGTTCCGACATGACTTGTTGAGGTGTCTTTTGCAACAAGGCTTGTACTAACTACAGGAGTTACATCTAAATAATTATTATCATTATCAACAGATGAATCATGAAAAGTAAAATCTACTGTCCTATTATGTACGCATCCGGAAGAATCAGTGGCTTTGATTTTATATTCAACTCCAGATCCTGGGGTTGTCTCTACCTCAAAGGCACCTGTAATGTCAGTGTTATTTACATCTAATATATTAGTAACAGCAACTGGTGAAAAATGGTCAGCCCATTGGACAGTCTGGGAAGCGAGGTTAGATACATCTGGGGCCACTGTACCTGATATAGTTACGCCTATAGTGTGAGAATTTGTATCATTTGCTGATACTATATAATTTAGGTCCTCCTGTTCTGATATGGCCTCATTATCAAACTGGAAATAATATTTAGAAAACAGATTCTGGCCATCGGGATTATATCTATTATCAATAGTAGGAGAAGAAGCAGTGGCCGTTCTATCAGCTCACTCATCTAATGATGATCCTTTATGGTTTAGCCCGTCTGAAGTATTAGGTATAGCATTAAGAGTTATAGTAGGTATCGCCCATGCGTTAGCAGCTAGCGTTGGTTGATGGTTAATACTAATAGGCTCCCCTGAATCATCGTACCCACTAACAGTAAAAAGACTGCTAGAACTATTAAAGGGAGCTACCGAAATATCCTGAGTTCAAACATTGGTATTATAAGATTGTTCTCCTATAACCAAACCGGTCTCATTGGACGACACATCTAAATAATCATTCACTACCGGAATATCATCGTCTGTTTTAGAAATACTTAGTGTATAAGGATTGATAGTTGTTGGGGCTAAGTTTAATAAGGTATAATAATTGTCTGTATTATTTAAAGATATACTTACAGATTGGTGTGTATTACGTATTTTTAAATATCCGCTGGCGTACACAGTTGCTCCATTATGAGGCCATGTTGCTTGTAATTTATGAGTTATAGTGTCATTACTATTAATATTTATATCACCACTATTATTAGCACATGTCACTGTTACAGGTGTATTTGCTGTATGAGTATCTTCCTCATTCCATCCAGTAATATTGCTCTCCACACCATACATACTTCTAGTTACTACTAAATCTGTTACAGCCTCATTTCCATTATAAATAGTATTTGCATCCCAGGTAATATCTACGGTACTTTCATATTTAACAGCTAACAATGTCGATGTATTATCTCCTGTCAAAACTGTTCCATAATCATAAGAAGGATCTCCAAAAGTTGGTACACGGTTATTAATCTGGAATAACGCATCCTCTCCTACATAAGAAATATTATAATTTAATGTATACCCGCTGCCCGGTCCAGCTGTATTAACTTCAATGTCTATATTAGCAGGCGAATCAGCAGGCGATCCAGAAATAGTTTGGCCTAATATTAAATTATTGGAAACGGCTGTGGTTTCTGTAGCAATGTAAAATGTCTCACCATTTGTAGTTTCAGTGTCGCCGTCTACATAAGTAAGCGTAGCAGCAACTACATCAGTATCTACATCCACACTAACAAACTCTGTCGAGCTTTTAATTAAAAATGTAATATTATCACCAAATTTAGCTGCAGTTTGTCCTGCAGGTATAGTGGCAGTTATTGACTCTATTCAAGTTACTCTATGTATTCCGCCTAAATCTTCAGTGATACTGACAGATTCTCCAGAAGCTGCATTACCAGATACTTCTATGATTTCAAACGATTTATCACTTTCTCCTATAGTGAAGTTTCCGATTCAGGTATTATTATCTTCATTCTCTGAAAGTCCTACAGACTCTGTAGCTGCGTTATCATTTTCTACAGTTAAAGTAACATCAGCCATCTCATCAGTAAAATACATTTTTACATATACTGTGTCCTCACGTTTAGGATGCAAGTCTGATAAGAATCAATTGATATTGTCTAAGGAATATTTAATAAAAGCTATGTCAGATTCAGATGTATCAATCCTAACTTTTTCTATCGCACTCCCAATCAGTCCATTAGTCTGATTTAAAACTTCAAACTTTAAATTCTCCTCTACATACTCAATAGACAAGTCTAAAATATCTCCATCTGATATGTTAAGGTTTCCATTCTCTATAGTACCACCAGATAAAATAAAATCTCGTGTATTAGCAGTATCTGAATAAGAGTCTATGTTAGCCTTAAAGTAAGAAACCTCTCCCTGTTTAGAAACTTTTAATACTAAATTAGACGCAGATGCAAATGGATATAATGCCTCATTAGTTCATAAAGATCCGTTATTATCTAGAATACGCACCTTTAAACTAATTATATTAGTATCTGTAGTCCAAGTATCTGCATTAATAAAAACTCCTCCATTTGCATTAGGGGCGCTGCTAGAAAATGTAGTAGCCACTACAGTTGGTATATTAATTTCACTAGGGTCTGTTACTCCTGAAGAAATTACTTTGGGATCTTCATATACTGAGGGGTTATTAATACTTAGCCTGCCTATTATTAAAGATTCGTAAAACACTAATTCATCTATATCACTAATATTTGATATAGTAGTATTATAGTTTAAGTTTCCATCTGCAGTATCGACATGTAATGCGTCATCTGTTAAATCATAGTTTAATTGGGTAAGAGATATGTTAGGAGAAGTGTGGTCTATTATAAAGTTAGGAGTAAGTTTAAATACTGAATATCCTGTGTTATTGTTAGTATAAGTTATAGAAGTGTTATTTTCTCCGATATATTCATTAGTAGTTATACCTATAGTGCCCGAAATTACATTTCCAACATTACTTATATTACTTAAAGAGTCATGTAAATCTGAGGTATTTGTAGATAAAGTGTAATTATCATATAAGTCAGATATATTAGGTATGATGACTTCTATACTTAAATCATCTCCAGTTGTAACAGCGGTTTGAGTATATGGTGTTCCATGAAAAGCTCCGCTAGGGTAGCCGATACTAATATTATCTATAGTTTGAAAATGATAGGTTCCATCTTCATTTGATGAAGTTGATATTTTATTGGATAAACTATTTGCTGAAGTCAGCCCTACTTGGTAAGTACCTGTAGGAGTGCCTGTAAAATCTATGCTACCAGTCCAAATAGTGTTGTCCTCTTCAGTAGCGGCTAAAGTTCCTACAGAAACAAAAGAGGAGTTAATAATACCGGACAACGTAACAGAAGGCTCTGTACCTACCTCACTGTTTAAGGGTATGTTAGAATTTACTCTGAGAAGTAAAGAATATTGATTTGAAGGCAATATATTTCCTGTTGTAAAAGAGTATCAATTAGAGCCCTCTCCCCATTCTAAAGTTACATTAGGATCTCTATTCTCTATCAGTACCTCAGTATTAGCTATAGATTGAGTGCCATTTGTGGATTTTGAAGCAGTTACTGTATAATTATCTCCACTATTTGTAAACTCCGTAGTTGTGATCGTTAAGGTTTTGTTTGTCTCTATGAGGGCACTATTTTGTATATCTCCAACTGTAGAAATATATGAAATAGAAGTAGCATCTAATATAGTTCCACTAACCGTAACTACATCATCTGTCTTTGCTTTTGATTGAGTAGTTGGATAAGTAATACTTAAAGTATCTATAATAGGAATAGTATCGTCTACCTCAAAAGTAACCTCCCTGGATACAACCTGGTTAGTAAACCCATCTTGTGCTTCAATATTAATAGTTTGAGTACCGTCGCCTAAAAAAGTATTAACAGTTGTAGTACCAGAAGCAGAATTAGTACCTGTTCCAAGTTGCGTGGCCGTTACGGGCTGATTCTCAGGTATCGATATTGTCTGATTACTCACAGAAGTATGGCCAGATACAGTAATAATATTATTGCCATTATTTAAGCTATCACTAGCTGCTGCAGTTTGTGAGTTAGGGTATGTAACTGAAACAGTGTCTAAATATTGTATATGTCCTGATATAGTGGGCCCAATGATGGTAGTTTTACTTGCCATGTTAGTTAGGTCTATAGAAGGTAAATAGTACTCTCCGATATCGGTAGACGCTACCTGAATATCTCTAGTATACTCTTTAGAGGTGTCTCCTAATACTCATGCTCCATTCCAGGCAACTGAAGAGTCTGAATATAAAGATACATCAGAAGGGGCTGATAATAAATCATCGCTAGTTATTATATGAACAATATAATCACTGCTTCCTGAGTTAGGCCTAGGTAAATTAATATCCTCCCAATTATTAGGATTGAAGGAGGTATATGTACCATCGCTTCAATGTATCTCAGCATGCGTTATAGATGTATCATCATTATTAATAGCTATAGTTTCTGTAACCTCTGTTGTGCTGCCATTTGAAATCTTATAAACCGTAGCTATGACATTTTTAGTATTGCTTTCATCAATATCAGAAGCCATAGTAAATATTTTTGTATCTGCTAATCCTGAATTAGTTGGGAAAGTAAAATAATTATCGGCAGAATGATATTTAACCACATAATCTGAAGGGCTGTCTAAAGCTGTTCCAGTTAAATTTAAAGTGTAATCATCTCCGTATTTTGCCTCCGTTTGTCCCGTATCAGGATAAGTTATTGAAGGGCTATTTAAACTTATGGCGGGTGAGCCCTGATCTATATTTAAAACTAAAGAATCTGTTAACTCTGCACTATCTAAAGTTGTTGCGGTTGCTATGACCATTAGGGAGAAGTTTGTGTTTTCTGTCATAGTGTAACTATATGCTCAGTCCATTCCATTACTAGATAGATTAGTCATGTTATATGAAGTGCCATTAAAATCTAAGCTTACACTATCTACTGCTACTGAGGTAGTTAAAGAAAATATAAGTAGGTCACCGCTTTTAATATGAGAATGTGTATTAGATACTCCAAATGGGTCATTGGTGGAAGGCATAGTAACAGAAAAATCAGTTATGCCTGTGAATGTTCCTCAATCAGCTATATTAACAGATGAAGATTTACCAGCAGTATTAGAAACCGTTCCACTAAAAGATATTGTACCTTCTAAATTGCTGGTAGTAATTGTGTTTGTGAACTCATATGGGTTTGACGTGTTAGTAGTGTGAATCCAATTTGAATTTTCTATAACAACTGTTCCGGATGTACTCATAGTTCCTGTGATATAAGGTTCTGGAGAAGTGCTAAGAATGTCATCGTCCGACAACAGTTTTATAGTATGAGCACCATTTAATATAGAGCCTCCAGATGGGGTAAAAGTGTTGCCTCCGTCATAAGAAATTTGAATTTCATAGCTCGGTTCTGTATCGTCATAATTTACATAATAATTTGTATAAGACGTGGCAAGACCATTTAAAGAATTAAACCCTTGAACCACTAAGTTTGGAGTATCTAATTCCTCTGCCGACTGCCCTGTTAAGTCTATGCCAACACCACTTATGTGTACTCCTGTTATAGCTATATTATTATAAGAATTATTGGTTGGAGTTATCTCAACATTAGTAGTATTTATACTATCAAAAGTAACTAAAGAGGTTTCATTATATTTTAAAGCTGTTTGTTCTGCTGGATAAGCAGTGGTGTAATTACTAATAACTGGAGAACTGTTATTTAAGCTAATGGTATGCCTACTAGGGCCACTTATAACCCCATTGGAATCCTCTGCATAAATATCTATTACAAAATCAGTGTCTGGGTTGTTGTTAGTTGAAAGATATATAGTTGAAGTTTGGATATAACTATTGGTGGGATCTTTAGCAAATACTATCTCATCTGTATAAGCACCTCCAAACTCGTTCCGAATAAATCCATTGTCCCCTCAGCTAGGATCATATTGTATAAAAACACTATCCATTACTATATCGGTTTCCACAGATATGTCTACAGATTGACCGTCATGTACTGCAGTTTGAAGGTATCCAGAAGTAGTTGTTATTTGGTTTAGTGTAGAGTTGTCAGGAAAATCAGTAGTGGGATACGTTAAAACTGTTGTAAGAGGTTCTCCAGAAATAACTGTTGGCAAAAGCTCAAAAGTCTGTAGCTCAAATCGAGCTGTAAACTCATTAAAATCGAATACAGTCTTTTTAGCCATTTTAACTCCTAACTATACTGGTAACATTTCCATTTCCATCTTCCGTTACAGTAAGGGTAGCCACTGGTATGCTATCTTTTTTATACACAAGTGTCTTTATATTGGCGCTATAAGAAATTGCAATCTCGTTGTGTAATTCTGGAACTAAGCTTGTTGAAGTTACTAAAGGTTCAGAATCCTCCAACATTATCTGTAAATTGCTACTACTAGGTATTGCAACCTCATTACTAATGGTAATAGTAGAGCCTGAAACTGTAGCAGTTGTGGCTGTGCTTGCAAAATTATATACAAGCTCCCCAGTATCTACATTTGTTATAATCAGCAAACTTTCTAAAGTGAAGGCTACTCCTGTAACTGTAATAACATTATTAGTATTAGTATACGACCCTTTATCTACCCCTACTATTATCTTCATTATAAGGCTACCGCCATTGCTATTGAGAAGTCTTTTACAGCGTCTGTGTTGGTTGCGTCTTCTATTTGTTGAGTCAGTACTCCACTGAGTGTGGTGTCTGCTAAGGAATATGCGTCTGTAAGCGTACTTGAAAGAGTTAAGTCGGCTGTGTAATATGCATTACTTACCCCGGTAATAGATGTAGTAGCTATATCTAAATCCTCCGATAAACCGCTTACTATAGTATCAAGATCGTCAAAAGTACTTTGTAAGACCAAGTCTGCATTAATCTGTTTTAAATCAATCTTAGGCATCTAGTTTTTTTCGAGCCCTTTCTCTAACTATAGACTTTGCAACCTGTAATGGTTTTTTCTTAGTCCGTGTTTTTACTTTTTTCTTTGTAAGTTTATACTCATCTTTAATCTCAGTTGTAGCATCATTGTGCCCTAGTATATAAAAATCTTCTTTAGATTTTTCAAAAGTATCAAATCTAGCTTGAGTTTCTTTAGCATACTTATCCTCTAAAAAAGCTACGTGTTCATCCCATTTTTTGTTAGAAGTTTCTACTAATGCAGTTACCTCAGCAAAAAGTGTTTTAGATTCTGTGTACTGTCCTCTTAATAGAGCTGCTTCTTCTCTAGCACCTTCTAGGTCCTTCTCTATTAGAACTACCTTTTTAGTGGCCTCATCAGCTTTATTTTCAAGAGTATTCAGTCTAGTTTGTAAAGAGCTGTAAATCTCTTCAGGGTCTATTAATTTTTCCATTTATATTATTTTTGGTTATTATGGAACTATATTAGGCTCTAATGGTCCGTATAAAACTATCTCATCATCTGAGTCCAAGCTTCACTCAAGATCGGTAGAGCCATCTGTTTGCATTATATATGTGTATCCGGCTCCAACTATGCCACCCAAAGTATTGTCTACTGCTCCAGTAACAGAGATGACTTTTAAAGCATCAGGTTCTACCATCATACCATTAACACTGATATTATAATAATTGGAAGTTCCCATATAACCATCTGGATAGGTACTATAAGGAGTTCCAGCTGCGTTAAGATCCGTATAAAACCTGACATCTGTGGTTAGTGGCTGTTTCCCATATACTACAAAACGATAAACCAAGTTTGCAGTAGGGTCAGCGGTATTTATTGGGACCTGTTCATAAAGAAGTTTAATACTTTTAAAATTATTAACATAAGCCCCTCCTCCTGCATCAAGGGCATCTATTGAATTTTGTAAAAGACCATCAGCAGTTCCTCTGGCTGTAGCTTCTTGGGTTACAGCTCCACTTACAGTATAAATAGCTGCATCTAAGGCTAGATCAATTCCTGTGAATGTATTTATTCCATCTAAATAATTAGTTCCAGTAATAGATTCTAATACTCCACCTGTTGTTAATCCTACAGACTCTTCTATTCTATCTATTGACTCTTGTAAATCATCATCAGCACTTCCTCTGGCTGTAACCTCATTACTAATATCTATTGTATGACCAGCTACAATTCCAGATACTATGCTTATATTAGTAGCATTTGTATCAGCATGTGAATCCACCTCATTTAAAGCAGTTACCAAAGATAGGTCTGAATCTGTAGTCAAACTGCTTAATGCCCCTCCATATTCTTTTACAGCTGCGGCTGTTGCGATAACATTGGTTCCAGCAGAAGCTATTCCGTCTTTTGTAGTAACTGCGCTTGTTAAACTATTGTTACTAAGAAATAGTTTGGGAGTTTTAACTTGGGTAGTTGCCTCTATGTTTGCTGTCTCTAACTCTCCTAAAGGAGCGGCTTCTGTATTGCTGTATCCAAACAACCTTCACTTCTCTTGTCCAATAGCGTTATCGAACACAAACTTAGGCATACCAAAAGTACTTCCAGATTGGTACCCAGTATCTATTCCAATTTGTATTCCGGCCTCTGAATTTAAAGCTTCAGGTAATCCAGAATTAGTATAATTTATTTGCAACACCTCATCACTAAAACTAACTGTAGAGGAGTCAAATATAACAGACTGCCCTTGAACATCTAAATTTCCTCCTACATATAAATCTCCCGCAGATGCGTCCATAATAATGGTAGGAGTACTGCTATTCATAAGCTTTAAATGGCCACTTTTATCATAAGTTGTATAAGTATTATTAGTACTTGTATCCTCATATAAGACTGTGCCACCATCAGACCCTTTAATATTAAAACTGTCGTTATCAACGACAGTAACAGTATAAAAATTTGGGTAGTAATTATTATAATGACCTTCCTCATTACTTATTAAAACCAAGTCGCCATTAGAAAGTCCGTGGCTTACTAAGTTAAAGCTTGCGGCCCCATTAATATTTGATACCGAGGTTATCGAAACATCAGAGTCTATTATATCGGAATGGACTCACTTTAAGGATGTGGACCCTGTCCCATCAAAACTTACGTCAGATGTGTTTTTTGTTTGTCTGCTTAAATCTATTAAAGGCATGGCCTTTCCTCCTAGCTAAATAAATCAGCCTTAGTATTTGTTATCTTAGTATTTAGACTAATTTTTTTTAAATTATATTTTGAAACAGTTTTTTTACCTAAATCCTTTTGTTTATTATTGACCTCATGTGAGGTTTCGTAAGCAAGTAATTTATCCATATCGTTCTTAGTTTCTGAATCCATTCTAGATTGGTTCTCATCTACTTCGTAGGCTCTGCCATTTAAAGCTCAAAAGCCCTTGGTCTCCGAAAAAGTTTCTGAAGTGCTTGTAAACCCTGCTTTAATACCTTGCCTCATTGTTTTTGGAAATAAGAAAATCTTATATCGCTCGCCATCAAAGGCAGTATTAACATAGTCTCTAATAGACTGCAGATTATTTTCATTTATATTAGGATTATTTATAAGATCCTGTTCAGAAGCAAAAGGATCTTTTATAAGTTGAGTATATAACGGAGCATACTCAGACTTAATTGTATTAATAACATCTTCTGCGGCCTGCTTTACATCAGAGCCATATTTACGAAACGTTTCTTCAGGCATATCGCCAACTTCAGTTTCAATAGTCTTTTTAATAGCCATTTAAGATACCTCTTTTTGAAAGTAAACGCCAATTAAGTCGTCTGAATTTAAATCTATGCTGCCCCCATTAGAGGTATTGTGTATAACTACTACAGAGTCTTCTATATGAAAATCTGAGTCTATCTGTATATCAGTTTGATCTGTATTGGATAAAAAGTATACTCCATTTACAATTATTTGAACAGATCCATTTCTTAGGCCCTCTTCTGTATTTAAAGGTATTAAAAATTTTGCGCCTAAACTGTCTGACACAGCATTTGATCCTAAGAATTTTGTGTAAAAAGAAACTCCACTGTACAAACTAAGTAAATTAATCTTAGTTTCCAATAGTGTGTCATTACTATTTCATATTTGTCGGCCTTGATTAAAATTATCATTTTGCCCTACTTCAATAACACTAGACACTTAAATCTACCTCATATACATCATCTTCCATAGAAATTCTGCTTGCTTGAACATTCTGCTCTATTACAAATCCTTTTAGTTCTTTTGTTCTAACTGATTTCACCATCCATCTAATATTTTTTTCATCTACAATTACATCTCGCACTTGCAGTGGGGGAAAGTTCATCGTTGTTAACATTATATCTGAAGGCCGTCAGTCTCCAAACATGTTAATTTGGTTATATTTTGGTGAAGATGTGGCTAATGTTTTAAACAGTATCGGGTCAAAATATCCATCAATCCACCCTGTTCCATTGCATGTATCACAATCATCGTATTTTATTCTAAATAAAGTTTCGTCTCAACACTCTGTGCAATGTTGTCCTCAAGACCGTCTCTTCAATAACGTCATATCTCTACCGGAAAATCTATTTAAAACTTTATTTTTACGTCTAATAATCTCTTTATAAAACCTATTAGTAGAAACATCGTGCAAATAAGAAGGCTTCTCCATAGCAATAGATTCTTCACTGTCTGTACTGTTAATGACTTTAAATTTGTAATACCAAGTTCTATGTGGATCATGTAAGCCAGATACAGACGTATCATTATATGAGTACGCTGTCGAAGATATTCCACTTGCCACAAGATCATATTCAGATATAGACTCACTTGGTGCTTCACATCTATATACATCAATAGTGTAGTTAGAAAAATCCTCTCTTGGGTCTGACTTAAAAGACCATGTAAGAGTAAGGCTTTCTAAATTAGAGGATGTTACATCTAATGAATCTAAAACTATCATTACCAGATAATATCATTAGAATTATTAGTACTGCCATTATTTGCAAACCCATACTCAGAGCTAACTCCACCATAAGCATCGTCCACATTATTGCCTATTTTCATTGATTGTACGCCTCTGGCATATTTTGTAATTAAGATATTATAATAATTTATATATCTTCCGTATTTATCCATATCTTGTATAGTTACCCCTCCGCCATCATTATATGTAATGGTGTTTCTGGATGAGTGTATACCTTTAGAAGTAAGCAGTTGTAAAACTGCCCCAATCTTTAATATGTTTCAGCTTGGGACATCAGATATTTTTTTTCAAGAGGTGGTTGGCAAGTATTCAAAATTAATCTCGTCTAATGCGTCCTGTATAAAATGGTAGATTTCTATATCAGTACACTCTTGTTTTTCATCTAAAACATTTAATTCTACTGTGTCTCCAATAAATTTTCTAAGTCGGTCCACATATAGTTGGTCCTCGTAAGGTATCATGTCTAACATTAATTGCTGTTTACTAGGCATTGTCGTAATCCTCCAATATAACTATAGTTAATACTCCATTAGTAGGGATTGTTAGTTTATCTCCATTATCATATAGAATTTGAAACTCTCCTAGATATACTCCGGCTGTATCGGTGTCTGCTGATACTCATGTATATCTAATTTTCCCATCACTTCCAACAGCTCCGCCGTCATCTGCTGATAAAAGAGTTGTATTAGTGCTGTCAATTTTAATATTAGAGCTTTCTGCATCTATCATAGTAAATTTTATATTGCTTTGGTCTATCTCACTGACACTCAAATCAATAGGTAACCCGTCTACATCAGACAGTACCACATCCAAATGAGGTCTAGTGTCGTTTCTTTTCATAAATACTGTGCTTGATGCCATTAGTCTTCCTCTATAATTGTTAGTGTAGTCCCTAAATTAGATATAATTTCTAGTTCCCCTTTAGTAATGCTGGTGGATAAGTTCGTATAAGACCTCTCTACTTTTATTCCATACTTCTGTATCAGTGCTTGTACATGGTGTTGGCTACTGCTTAAAGTCTTAAAATGTGGGTTAGCATTTATTATTGTAGCCTCTGAACTTCCATCAGTCTCGTTCCACAGTTGAGTAGCTCTAGCACTCGTAACAGCACTAGAAGTTTTTCCCTGATTACTAGATAATTTAGTACTGGCCAATGAAGTTATAAGAGTATTTGTAGCTCCATCGGTTATATTTATAATCTTACTTCCTTCTGGACTTTCTACTACATAGTTAGTCAGAACCTGTTTATCCATAGTAAGAACAGTCATAGTAACATCTTTAAAAGACATGTTAGCAAAGTCTGAGTTAAACGAAAATCCCGCTCCTCAACCTCCTGAAGTAGATAAAGGAAATACCTGTGGATCTCCTCCTATAAGCCTTATTTGTGTTTTATATGTCTCACTAAGATATAACATCATTATAAATATATGAGATTATGCGGATCCAGTCAAGGTATAAAACAAAAAAGGGGAGCCAGAAGCTCCCCTTAATTTTAACTATTTATGCTGTTACTTTAGTCTATGATTTAGATAAAGTTAATTTAGCACATGCACTAGTATTACCAATACCGATACCTAATGTTTCATAAGCAGCAAAAGAAATAACATTCTTTTTCTTCTCAATCCAGAATTTAGTATCATTTAATACATTAAAGTTACCCAAGAATTCTTGAGCAGCAAATGCATAAATATGGTGATCAGTGGCAGAAGATAATAAATCAACTTTATTAGACACAACTAATTTACGTCCAAATAAAGATGCATAAGTGTATCCATTAACAGATAACTCAGATCCAACAGCATCACCTACAGAAGTAGCATCCCATCGGAATAATTTATTAAACATCACAGTCGACATTAAAATAGTTTCAGCTCGTAGCTCCTTACCATCCAACATATTAAATAAGTTTTCAAAAATACCTTTATCAAAACCACCATTAGCATCTTGCCATAAACCAGAAGATGCATAATCATAGTTATTTGTAGACCCATTAGATGCAGCGGCTCCTACAGCAACGTCGATAGCGTTTAAGAAGTTTTGATCTTCGATTTTTTGAATATCTTTAACACTGTTTCTTTCGATAACTTCTGTTAAAGGCATTTCATATGCTAATAATTCTTCTTCAGTTTTTTGGAAGTCTTCAGAAGAGATCATATAAAACGGAATCTCATAACGTTCGCCTTGTAAGTAATGACTAGTTGGCTGTCCACGGAAGTTAACAGTCATAGCCTTTGAATCTGGCTCGATGTCAACAATGCGTACTAAACCGTCATGATTTACAGAACGTTGTAAGTCAGCTTTAGTTACATATTCAGGTTGAATGATTTTTCGCGCAAACGAAACCTCACGTAATTTTTGTCTGATAAAGGATGACCCTTCCATCGCAACTTTTTCAAGTCCTTCAGGAGAGTTAAGCTTCTGAACAAACAACTCATTTATTGTACTTGCAGATATATTACTCATTATTATTTTCTCCTAAATTATATAGTTACGAATTCAACTACTTTGGCGTAATCAGTGCCAAGGTATTTATAATTAGTCACAGGTGCGCCAAGTGCTATAGCTACTGGCGATCCGCCAGCATCGGTTATGGTCAATTTTCCTGCAGCGTCAACATATAAAGGCGTTCCAGCAGCACAGCTTGTTGATACTCCTACTTCAGATGTTTTTGCTCTATATTTACCATAAAGCACACTAACCTTACCTGTAGCGCCATGGTCTGGTGACCACTCACTTCCTCTATTTTCTGTCCAAACTGCGTTTGACCCTATTGCTCCTGCAGATGGTAATGTTCCATCCCATTCAATGAATGTTCCTTGTACAGCAGTAACAGTTTCAGAATCAAAATCTACGTCAAATCTAGACACTAAGTTTATATCACTAAGTAATTCTAACATTTAGAATTTCCTCCAATATTATTTTATTAATAGTCTTCTAATAGTAATCTAGTTATGGGGTCAAGAGTTCCGTCATCTTGAAAGTCCTCACTGATTGTTCCAAAATCGAAGCTGTAGCTTCCTTGTTTTTGAAGTTCAATGGCTTGCTCAATGACCTCTAGCTCCTTAAGCGATTTCTCGCCAAGCTTTGTAAGTGTTGAAAATACGTCCTCAGCTGCTAAACTACCTTTTTTGTACAGAGAAGAAACAATTCCTTCTACACGATGTTTTTGCTCCAGTTGTTCTGAAAGCTTGTCTTTTTCAGACTGAAGAGCTTTTATAGCAGTTGCTGCTAATTTATTTAACTCTTGTTGCTTCATTAAGAACGCCCTCTCTTTAAACCTTCGAAATAAAATCGTGTGGCTATTTCTTTCTGTCTTTTTTTCTCAGCATGAGAATCATACTGATGCATTAATAGTCCTCCACCTAAAGCTCCGGCTGCCGAAACAGCTAATGCTCCTGATATTAAACTACCAATTGTGCCAGGCTTACCTTGTTCTAACCTGTGGGTTTTGTCCAGCAATCGTTGAGTTTTCTGGTTCAGTTTTTCCACCTCTAATGCTTTAGAAGCTTTTCTCAACGCTCTTTTTGCTTTTCAAACCTGGCCAAAGATTCCACGTTTTTCTAACGTGTCTTGATCTTCTTCGATCAAGTATCCTGCTACTTTCTCTACATCCCCTTCCGTAAAAGAGTTGTGTCTAGCCTGTAGCATGTCTTTGGCCAAGTTAACATACCTATTTAAAATAAGTTCTGCTAACTTGTCCATAAACTTTGTATTACTGTACGTTCTCGTCAGGAGTATTATTAGCCAGTTCTTCTATAAAAGAACGTGCCATAACCTGTCCAGCTTCAACATACTCAGCAACTTTACTCATATTTTCTTCTTCTTGGATATCTTGATCCAACATATAAGAAGCTAATTTAGTAACATCTTCTTCAGTGTAATCTTCTCCGTACTCTTCTGCAAGAATTCCATCTGCTGCTTCAGCATATTTAGCTAAAACTTCAACTCGCTCGTCAACAACTGCTGCGGCTTGTTTTTCAATTTCTTCCTGTTCAGCTGTTTGTTGAGCTGACTTCACCATATTTTCGTAAGTATTTAATAAGCTCATATTATTCTTCTCCAAAGTAACTGTTATATAAATTTCCTAAAATTCTTTCTTCAGGAGTGGTGTCTGCCTCAGCTGTTTTTTCCTCGCCTGCTGGTGCTCCATCTACTGGTGCTGCACCCATTCCTGCTGGTCCACCAATTGCTTGGTTCATATCAGGTCTAGCATCTGCTGCGATTGCGCCTTTAGTTTCATCAGGTGCTTTAACTGGTGCAGGTTGTGCTTGTCCATTTACTTGAATGTAAGAAGGGCTATTGCCTATTGCTTCCATTTGCTTTAATTGTCCAATAACAGCTTCTGCTTTACCTGCTTCAGGAATATCTCCTGTAGGCAATTCGTTAACGCCCTTAGTAGCATCTGCACTATGTGCCATATACATACCAGTACCTACAGCAACTTTCTCAAGTTCGTCCATAAATGCTCTGGCTATAATTCTGCCTTGTGCGTCATACTCAGCAACTTTTTCAGCCTCCGCAGTCTTAATTGCTTCCTCATCTACAGTCTCAGTAGCTTCTTCTACAGATTCAGTAGCTTCAGCTACTTTTTCTTCTACAGCTTCAGTAGCTTCAGCTACTTTTTCTTCTACAATATCAGTGTCATTTTCATTAATGCCATCAGCAAATTGTGCCTCAGCAGTTTTTGTTTCTTCTAAAGATTGTAAAATCTCGTCAATATTAAGTCCCATAATTTATTTAGTCCTCATCGATTAATTCGTTATACAGATCGTCCAGGGAGTCACTGTCCATTTGTGATAGTAATTCAGCTCTTTTTATCATCTTAAGTCCTCCAGAAGCTAGGCCACTCATTCCCAAAGCCATTAAAAATGGGTGTTTGCGAATGAAATTTTCTGTTGGAGAGATAGCCTCGTCTCTTCTAGTTTTTGCTTCTGCGGCTCCTGCCATTAAATAACTAACCGGAACAGATACTAATAAAGACGGTCCGAATGCTCCAGCCGTCTTATTAAACACACCATCTTGTAAAGCTAGTGATCCTACTGTTCCTGCACCTGCTATTAAAGGCATGATCCATGGAAACTTTTTGACTAATTTAAAAAAGCCTGATAAATTCTCTGTGTCCATTAACTTAGCATATCCTGTATACGCTGCTCCTAAACCCGCCATTGGTAATAATGGTGATCTATGTGGAGATAACTTTGGATCAGGAGTATGGCCAAAAATAAACTGTTTTAATTGGCTGGGCTCGCCTTCTATCTGCTTTTCCCAACCTAAGGAGTCTGTTTTAGGTCCTGTCTCTAAAATCCCATGTTTTTTTAATAGAGTAAAAAGAATTTCTTGTTCTTCTTCTCCAAGAGCTCCAGCCGGTATAGAAGGCTCATCTATCCATCCCTTTGCAGCCGCTTTTTCAATAGCTCTTGAAACTATCAGTGGTTTAGTTAAACTCAATTGTGGAACTGAGTCTCTCAACAACCCTGCTATTTTCTCATTAAAATTATAAGTCTTTACATCTGGTAAGTCAACAACTTTTTCAAGATCAGGAGAAAACACAATTTTATGCTCCTCTAAATCATCTGCTAAACCTGTTTGCCCTATAGAATATAAAGCTAATTTTTGAAAATCTTCTTGTCTAGGCATTATCCTTAAACCTAAAAACGTAGACAAAACTTCTTCTAATGGGTATTGAGATAATTTCTCAATTTCATCAGCGCTTAGTTTTCCCTGGCTAGCATATACTAGTTCTTTAGGATCTTTAGAGAGCATATCTATATCTGCAGACACTTCAATTTTCTTTTTAATATCTGCGTTAGATTCTAACTCGCTGTGTTTAAGGCTTTCAGCAATTTTCGCACTAGACACCACAGTACTTTCAGCACTGGCTAATTTGGATATAAAGCCAGCTGTACTGTCGGCGGGGATTGTTACTATGCTGAGGTCAAAAAATTTGGGTCTTGTATTGATGGCATAAACCTTTCTTCCATCATCAAGAACTTGGTTCATTTTATTTTTTAAATGTCCACAATAGTTTTGTAAAGTCTTTGCTTTACAGTGGCATATGGAACATTCATCGAAAGGAACTTTACAATTATGGACAGCCCAATTTTGAACTACATAGGAATTATTATCTGCTACTTCAAAATTATATACACGTCCTTTATACGCGTTGCTTTCTATACTGTCTATTTTTACCAGCATAAAAGAACTATACTCGTAAGGACCTCCTTTTCCGGACTGTTTTTGCTTGTCCACATTTTCTATCTTATTACAATAAGAAGACAATCTACTATTATTATCGCCAAAAAATCTAAGCGTATACTCAAAAGTGTCTTGTGCAGAAAATCCTTTTCCTGCTTTATGGCTGTTCTTTCCTAGTGTAGATTTGATGTCTATAGATAAAGCTAGCCACTGAATCTGCTCTAATAATTGTTTATTACAAGAGCTAATATAAGCCTGTCCTTCATGGAAAAATCCGTCTCCAGATATGTAGGACCCAATAAATGCTAGCTTAGCCTCTGCTTCCCAAGAAAAAATTTCCTTGTGTAGTCTTTTTTTATCTGAGTACTTTCCACAATATTTAAGAGCTGCCTCTTTTAATCCCTTATCATAGATGGTAATTGACAAAGATTTTTCAGAATGTGGTCGCACACGAGAATTAATAGTCGTATAATTAATGTTTCCTTCGCTGTAGTTTTCTGCAACTTTCTCAATCTCGTCTACTAGTTGGTCATCTTTGTGCACACTAAATTCTACACCATTATCATTAGTATGTGTATGCCCTTCAGCCAAGTACCATCCTAAAAGTTTGGCCTTTTCTATTGTGCAAGGGACCTCACTATCTGTTTTAGGTTTTGGCCATACTAGTAATTCTTCTCCAGTAAGTTCTTCTGAGGTCTTTCAAACAGCATCATTAAGAGAAATATCTTTGTTTCTAACTAGTCTATTTTTAAAGTCTTTTGTAAAAAAGGTGTTTGGCTCCACGACTAATCAGGGATGTTCTTTTGTAGCACTAACAGGTTCTCTATATTTTCCAACAGGTTTAATGATGTACATTTCACCTTCATATTCTCTTGGATGTAATTCAGTAACCTCTTTAAGTTGTCCTGTATGAGATAAAACTTCGTCTCCTATCTCTATTTCAGATATAGGCTTTTTACTCATATCATCCATTATAACAGGGGTGTCTGCTGGAAAACATCCCATAGATACTGCTGGGAGATGTCCTTTATTTAATTTTTCTATAATGTCTGTGGCTTTCTCATCACTTAATTCTAAAACCAACTCTACCCGGTTCATTCCTGGATTATAATGAGAAAATGCTACTCTACCCAAAGATTTTCTAGGATCTTTATTAACATGGTGTTTGTAAACATGTCCATTACTCTCAAAAGTTTTGTGATAGTCTTTTAATGCTTTTTTAGGGAAGTAGTCTCCATTACGGTTAGATCCATAATATTCTCCTGCTGACATTGCATTTACTAATGCATAAGTCATTCCTGCCTTACGTTCTAAACTATCAACAAATGATTGAATATCCTCTGAATATTCAGCAATTTTACTCATATGCTTAGAGTCTATAAGAGTAAGTACCTCGGAGTTATGATCCCCATAATGATATTCTAATATTTTATCCATTACATAGTATAGGTTTTATTTCCGAAGACTTGTATCTTTCCTCCGCCACCAGAAGCTCCACCTAAAGCATCGAAAGCTTTCATAGCCTTAAATCCAGGTTTACGACCTGACCTCATGTCTTCTACAGTACCTTCAATTGAAACTAAATTGCCTACTGTGTCATGTGGAGGTCCGCCTATAGGTTCAAATTGTTCTAAAGACTGTATGATATATGCTCCTGCTGCAAGAGGGTCTCCTGCAAGAGTGGGTGCAAATCTATATAAATGTTCCCAATAAAGCATAACCTTATCAAAAGGAAAATCACGTAGTCCTGGATGAACTTCTAACATTTTTTGAAAAGCGGGTTCTTTTGCTTTTTCAAACTTCTTTTTTCTTTTCCATTCAGTTACGTCCTCAGCAATCATCTCTGACGCAACGGCTAATCCAAGCGTTGCGGCCGCTGTTCCTGCTATAGGGGCCATAGTTTCCCACATATTCTTTTTTCTTCCAATAGTTCCAAGCCAACTAGCTTGTTTATGAAGTTCTCCAAAGAATCCTCTAAGTATGTCTGCATTTAATTTCATTTAGTGTAGTACCTGTCTATATTTAGGGGCCAACATTCGTGACTGTAAAAGTTCACCTTGTTCTTTTCTGCCTTGGGCTTTTCCAGCTCAATATGTGAGTCCTAATCCTACGCCACCTAAAATAAGTGCAGGTTTGGATAGTGCTTGTATAGCAGCTTTAACTACGCCTCCGCCCATTTGGGCTGCGCCTACTGCTAAATTTTTAATTCCGGACCCAATTCCTGCGGCCTCTTTTTGTAACTCTAAGTAGCTGTCTTCATAATGAGCAGCTGCACCTAAGACCTTAGAATAACGGTCTCCGTTATACTCTAAATCTGTACAAGCTGTATATAAGGCTGAAGTTGGATTAATAACTCCTGTATGGCTTGCTTCCTTAGTTAAATCATGGAACGGCATAACCTCTTTAGAATATTCTGTAAAATCTTCTTGTATAAAATCCGAGTAGTTAGGTGTTGCTTGTTTAACAATATTCATAACATCGTTAAAACTTGTTCCTCCTAACACAGCCTGTTTAGTAAAGTCTCATACCTTATCATAAGTATCTATAAAATTAGCCCTTACTCCATGAGACTCGTCAATAAGAAAGGTATGTACACCTTCTATATATTTAGCATCTTTCTCAATTTGAGAAAGGCTTCTAGTAGAATGTTCTGAAGCTGTTTTTTCAAAATCAGAGCTTCCTACAGTGTCCATTTTAGAGGGAGGTAAGTCATAGTCATCTAAAGATGCAACTTTTTCGGTCGAGTTTGTAATAGAACCATGAACTTCTTTAGCATCGGCTAAGGGGAAGTCTACATAATTATCTTCTGCAGTTTTCATCATTTGTAAGTAAGTGTCTGTATTAGCAGATTCTACCACTCTAGATATTTGGTGAAAATTTAAACCGTTCTCAGATGCAATCTTCTCTATTGTGCCATTTAAAGGCTCGCTATTGGAAAGATACGCCGAAGAGGCTTGCTTTCCAAATCTGTTTAAATCGTGTGAAGTTATCATAGTATTTAAATATAGGGTCTTCCTATTTTATTGTCAAGGGTATTTTACTAATAACTTTGGAAGACTCCAGCGTTATGATAAAGGTCAGCGGCCACTGAAGCAAACAGGGTCGCGTGAAAGAAATCATCAGGACCTACATTTATATACCGCATTACATTAGTGTCCTCTTTATAATCAATTTGTATGTTTAAAATGTCTTGCATAAAAGAATCAGAATTATCGTCCCAATCTGGAAGTATTACATATCCTTTCTGTAACTTAGAAAAGAAGTTAGCCATTATTTGGGTTCTATTCAATGTATATGCAGGTAATTTTGCATTCCACTTTACAAGCTCTTTTTGGTTAGGCATGTGAGAAAAGGCTATCACCTTGTCTACTCCTAAAGTTTTTCTAAACTCTGAGTTAGAAGCTTCTCCCATTCCATAGTCAGCGGCAATGCTAGTACAATTCCATTCATTAAATATTCTAGGTATGTCTTCGTGAATAAAAGAAAATTCAGCCTCTTTACCAAAATATTTTTTAGCGTATACAACTTTGGGTCCCCCTCCTTCCATTCGTACAATACTTATCGTGGTAAAAGACTTGTCAGAATTAACTGGTCCATAATCAATGCCTAAAAAAGTTGCCTGTTGCTTATCATATGCTGTAGGAACTGTTTGTAACTTTCCTCCTGTACACACCGCTTTAAGCTCAGGCTTAGTTATAGGGCTTACTCCTGCATCATATGCTAATGCTAAAGTTTCATTATAAAATAATGCTTTTGATTGGCGCTCGCGTTTGGCTAAAACATCTCTCTTTCAGTCTACTCATGGAGCGTCATGGAAATGTAATAAGCATACTCTGAAACCGTCCATATCTGAATGTCGTTTTCCAGTAGATATCCACTGTCCATTTTTAGATTGAAGAGTTCCTCCACAATACTTACAAATAAGGCCTTCTAGACCAATATTATCTTCGTCAAGTATATTATGTTTATTGCAGTGCTCGCATTTAGGTATCCATTCATTCTGAGTAGATGTCTCTCATCTATCCGCTAAAGGGCCAATAGTACGTTTAGGTGTTCCTACATACATACTATACTTATACTCAGATCTACTCATCGTTTCTTCTATAACGCCTATGTTATCCTCTAGCTGATCCTGCATCTCATCAAAAAGATTCATATCAGCACTGTAGCCACGTATACGATCAGCATCTAAAAAAGCATATCTAAGATACATTCTGGAGCCGTTTAATAACTGCTTCATAAATACGTTCTGCACAAGTGATGTGCTTAAGTAGTGTTTTTTTATAAAAGGGCTAGTATCTAGAATAGGGGCAACCCTATCATGAGAAAATACTTTGGTTTGATCTACAGAAGGAGATATATAAAGTGTTTTAAAATAAGGATGTAGTACACTGTTAGCAACCATTAGATTAGCTAAAGTTGTGCTTTTGGCTGTCTGTCTTGAGAACTGTAAAACCGTCTTTTCTCTCTCACTATTATATATAGCTCTTAAATGGGGGTAATCATCTAAAGACAGGTTACGACCATTTAAATACAAAAAGCTTTCTGCAAAGTCACTTTTTGCGAGCTCAACTGTTTGAGCTTTGGCCATTTAGACTCTCTTTTCTTTTTTAACTAGGGAGGGTTTTTGATAGTGTCGTCTTCGTCTAAGCTCATCCATTAGATTAGATCTGTCCACTCTTCTGGATAATCGACGTAAGGCGTCTGTTAAATCTCTGTCTGTATTTCCATGGACATATACTTTTAATGCTACATCCTTCTTCTTGTCATCTTTATTAAAGTGCTTTTTCACTGTGTCTTAATGATTTAAGTGCTTCTAACACACCGCCGTACTGGCCATGTTCTATTAATTTATATACTACATTTCTAAAACTTCTTCTAGGTACGCCTCAACCGGAGTTATAAGGTATGTCCCGTTCTTTGTGTATTCGCTTCTCTTCTGCAAGTAATGTTCTAACGTCATTCTCTATTTCTTCCTGTTTTCTTTTTAGCATAGGTCCTGTAAGACCCTCTAAATCCAAATTATCTATATAGAGGTCATTAACCATGTCTGCAAATCTACGTGCAAACATTTTTCCTGCCATCAATTCTGTAATATATTGGTCTTTAGGGTTTCGTAAAGATTCTGAACTTTCTAAGGGTAGTTTTTTCCAGTTATCATTGAATATATCGTAAACACCAAAAGGACTATTACTCCAATTTCCAGGAGGATGATAAGGCCTGATAAAAAAATTAATTGGATGGTTCCCACCAATAGCAGGAGTGCCATTATATATACGTGTCTTTTTATGTAGTGTATTAGCTTCATCTTCTGGAATGGTTTCTTTTAAAACAACATTTACATCAATATCTGATTCAGAGGTATATTTGTATCCAGTTATAGACCCTATTATAAGTGCGCGATCTACGTATTCTAATGGTATTATATTCTTAAGAATAGAAAATATCTGTTTTTGTATTTCTGGAATAAGTCTAAGCTCTGGGGTCCATACTCCTGGAGCCAAAGTTAACTGTACCCCATCTAATATACCTGAAAATTTAAACACTCTTATTACTCTCGTTTAAAATAAATTTTTCATAGTTACTCGTATCGTTCTCAGAACTAGGTGCGTACTTATGTAAGAAACTAGAAAGGGTGTGGTTTCGTTCTGGGGAAGCATCTAAATTAATTTGGTTTACCAGTGCTTGATAGCCTTGAGCTTCATTTTCAAACTTTGCAAATCCTCCATCTGATAGAGAGGCGTTTCTCTGCTTCATAAATTTTAAGTTTCCAGGATTAAAGTTTCTACTGGCCCTTGAGCCTTTTACACCATACCCCTCCATTCTGCCCATTAGCTTTGACAAATTCACTGGGTCAAAGTCCTCTAAAGAAGTGTCCCCTGTGTATGATATGCGTGGAACATTGTTCTTATCAGTGCCCTTTGCTGAGGAATCTTTTTTATTTTTAAGTATGTTAGAAAAAGCTCCTTTTATATTAAATCTTTTTTTCTTTTTAGTAGTAGGTGCCTGGTCTTCAGATGTAGGATTTTCGTCTACCACAGTAGTTTGCTTAGGAGAAACGGTTTTTCTAGGCATAGTAGATTTATACTGTTCAGGACTTTTATTAGTTTTTCCAAAAGAAGCATTTATATCTTTTTGAACGGCTAAATATTTATCGGACCCTTTTTCTAAAGTTCCTCGGTACTTAACTGCAGAATTAAGGTCGGTATAGTCAGTAGAAGAGCTTGTAAACTTTTTAGAAGCATCTCCCCAAGAATCTTTTTCTGCAAGCTTCTTTAGCTCCGTCGCAAATGCATTAATAATTATTTTATTCATTGTTTTCCTCTATATCATCTATATGGAGAATCTCTGTCGACTCTCCATTTTCCGTACTGCCTTTAAGTTTAAATTCAATAGCCTCAAAAATATTTTCGCTATCTTTGTCTTCCTGAACTATTCGATCTACTCTGTCTGCTAATTTAACAGCCAGTGCTCCCCATTTCTGAGCTAAGTCAGGATCTACCCTAGAGCGCTCTTTAAAATTATAATAAGAATCAGATAACATATCTCGTAACATTATATCAAATGATTTGTCAGGTGCTGCTCCTAGTTTCCAAAGTAAATAGTCTTTATCCCCTTGCAATGCAATTTTATAGTAACGTTTAAGGTTACCGTCAGTAACCGAATTTACTAAAGCTTTGCGTTCAGCGGCTTTTAAAGGGCCAATATCAAAAAAGTACTTTAGAAAAAGTTCAATATTATCATGTGAATACTCAACATTATACTTCCCATTAACAATAAGTTCGATATCTTCAGAAGTTATCTTTGCGATAGCTAGGCTGGTTATCAGTCTAAACATTAATGGGTCGTCTAGGAGTTTGAATGCGCCTTTTATACCTTCAACATTGTCTCCGGTATAAGTGTCAAATAGGTATCCGTACATCTCAGAAATTCCCCAGTCTTTAAGCCACTGAACTTCTATAGAAGTTCTTTTGTCTTTAAAATAATCTGGCTGTTCATCTGACAACTCTTGATGAATTGCTTGTACGCCGGGGAGAGGGAAAGATAGTCCAACCTTTTCTAGTCTGTCAAGAATCTCCTGAGGCTCTAGGCGCCCAGCTACTAAGGTTTTTACGTATCTTTCGTGTGGTATTCTCATTAGTCTATTATATGAAAAAAGTATTTCTTACCTCTATGAGGAACAACTCTGAAAGTCCTCTCCTCTGTTTCAAAGGTAAGTCCTGCTTTTTTATTTATCTCAACGAGCTCAGCAGAACACTCTGCTAAAGCTACGTAAGTATTTGTTTTCTTACTTGCTGTTTTATATATGTCTTCTGAAGATATAGATTCTTCAGAGTGGTCTTTCATGCGTCTCATAGGAACAGGGTAGTTTTTATCTAAAGGGTTCTTCCTAGATGACCAAGAATAAACAATGTCTGGCTGTTCATAAGAAGCCAACCGAATATCAAAGTGTTTTCCATTAGAGTTCTTATGTAAAAAAACCGCAAACTTAAACATAGTTTCGTCTTTATCAAAAGATAGGTATTTAAAACCCTTTCGATAGTATGTTTTAGACACGTCTTAAAGCTCTGCAAGCTGGATTAGAGCATTGTTGAACTTGTACGCGTTTTTTACCCGCTTGCTTTACTAAACGAGTAGTACTCCCTTTCTTACATACAGAACATTTTCCTGATTGTAAGGAGGTGACACTGTCTTTTTGTTTAGAAAGCCTTCTCATTTATTTTTTGTTAAAAAGGTCTTTAACAAATCCTTTTGCACCAGCTTCTTTAAACATTTTCTTTAAAGCTGTTTTATCTAAGGCCATTTTAGTCTCCCATCTATCAAACTGAGGGTCCAATTTTCCTTGGAAAGTGGTTTGTACAGTGTCCTTTAGCTCACTCCAATTATTTGGTCTAGTTTCTGATGCTACTTTTGTGAATAAATTTTCATAGTCTCTGTCTGTATGTAACTCTACTTTCTCTGCTTGTTTAAAAATTTCAACCTCTTCTTGAGAAGGGTAGTCCTCTGCAATAAATGCTTCTAGTTTGCTGTTACCCTGTTCATCAAAAAAGTTTAGTAATATTTGTTTAGACATATTGTTCTTCTCCTAATAATCCAAAATGAAATGCTAGTACCGCTTCGTCAGGTTTAGAGTCAAACGATGCTACTAAATCATTATTATCGTTATATACAGAAACGGGACTATCCATTAGTCCCACGCTGTAATCAATTGTACACCCATAAAAATTCTCTAAAAAATTTGTGATGTAATCCGCGATCTCTTTTTGCCTCTGAGATCCATTTGTTTCTACTAAGTAGTACATTAAGACAAAATCTTATGAGTCCCGTATGCACCAGATCCTAATACTGCTGTACCTGTTACGGCCGCATTATTAGTTAAAGCTTTTCCGATGTTTCCTCTGTGCAGAATTTCCTTAGCGTTCTTATTTGCTCTTGCTCCGCCTTTTACAGATTTGCCTACTGCTTTTCCAATGCCTTTTACTAATCTTGAGGCATGTCCTAATATATTAGCTGTTTTAGCTAAATTAAATGCCGCAAGCTTTGGTGTAGGCTGTTGCATCCTCTTGTCCATTATCTTAGCTGGATTTTTTTCAGACAAGTCAGTTTTCATAGTGGAGGTTATTTTTGTATCTGTTCCTCCGTCCCCAGCTACATTTGTATTAGCTGTTTTTTCCATGTATGGCTTAAAATTAAACATGTTATTCTACTCCAAAACTGAATTTAGTTTTTTTTCTTCCACCTAAAATTTTTGTAGCTGCTACTGTTCCACCTACCACTGTTGCTCCTCCGACCAACTGCTTAGCTCCTTGAGATAGTCCTGGAGCCATCATGTTTCCTACACCTTCTAAGACCCCTACTCCTGGAGTGTTCTCAGGTGGTTTATTGGGGTCTGGGGTATCAGGGGTATCAGAGGTTTTATTTTTATTAGCCGCCTCGTCTGCCGCTAGTTTGTCATCTATTTCCTTCTGTTTACGTGCATTCTCTGCCTCTATTTTATCGGCCTCTTTCTTAACCCTTTTATCCTGTGTTTTTTTAGTTCTGCTTTTGTCTCCCTTTAAATATGTCTCTTGTCCCTTACTCTTATTAATAACCTCAGCATTATTTTTTTTAGCGTTCTTCAAAGCTGTGGACCTTCCGCCGCTCCCAGTTCCTTTTGCTAAGGCGTCATCAATTTGGGCATTTTGTCCTGCTTTTTGCCCTTGTTTAAATTTAGATTTAGCAGATTGCCACCAACGAGATATATTACCTTTTCCTCCAGCTACTCCGGACATGTTTTTAGCCGTCTCTACTCCCTTAGTCTGAATTTTGCTATGCTTCCCTACAAACTCACCGGTACCTTTTATGGCCTTAGTTCCAAAACCTCTCATCATCTTAAAAAGGTTCATAATTGCTATCTTATCCATTCCAAGTTTTTCTATCTCATCTATAAATGCTCGTTGTGCTATAGGATGCATACTATATTTCCTCCTCTGATGTATTTAAATGTTTCTTAAACACAAAGCTTCCTAACTTTACTCTTTCAGTGGGTCTTTTATTAGAGCCTAAGATATACTGGCCTGCTACATATGCAGGAATTCCTACCATTCCCATGCCCGCTACGGTTGCTGCTCCGCCAGATGCTGCGGTGCCTACTAGTGGTCTTCCAATATGTGCAAAAGTATTAGTGGCGGCTCTATTGGCTGCCTCTTGTTCTAGGCGTAATCGGTCTGCCTTGAGTTGCGCGTCCATTTTTCTCTTCTCACGTCGGAGATAGTCTTTCTTTGCTTTTAACTTACGGTCTCTTATTGCCTGGCCAAAAAATGGCAGGTCTTTCAGACTATCCAACGTATTTTTTTTTATGTCCCCCACTATAGTGTCTCTAATTTTCTTTTGCTTCATAGCTCCATCTACTAATAGGGCGGCCTTATATTTGTTCCTTCCCTCCTCTAAATTTGCTAATATACCATCGTGGGCACCAATTGCGCTAGTAGAATTTGCTCTGCCTAATACTGTAGGTCTATATTTACTTCCAAGTGTGGATATAGCTCTTCTCGCAGTATGGTATTTTTTCCCTAATGCATGCTTTATAGCCTTTCCTATGTTACCAAAAAGCCCTGCTTCCTTAATTAAGTCAAAAGCTGCTGCATGCGTTCCTAATTCAGCTGTATGCATAATCTCATCTGCAAAAGCTATATTTATAATGTCTTCTCTTGGTATAGTTGCCATTTAATTCTCTCCGTACTAGTTATACATTAAAAATGTATGTATATATTATATAATTGTCAAGGCTATTCGTCTGTCTCATACGCGCCTAAAATCTTGTTTACTAGTGAATGTCTCACTATATCATCATTGCTAAACTCAATGCTGCTTATGTCGGAATCTAAGTCTGATAATCTTCTCATAGCATCTGTTAGCCCATTTAAAGTTATATTAGTATCCCTCTGTTTTTCATCTCCTGCTAAAACAAGTCTCGCATTTTTTCCCAGTCTAGATAAAAATAACTTTACCTGTACAGGAGTTGTATTCTGTGCCTCATCCAAAATTGCTACACAGTTTTCAAGAGTTATCCCTCTCATATAAGCTAAGGGCAAAACCTCTATAGTCTTATCCTTAACCATTATATCCGCTACTGACTTTCCAGCTATTTTCTGTATATTCATATAGAAGGAGTACATAAAAGGGTCTGTCTTCTCTTCTACTGTTCCTGGAAGAAATCCTAACTTTTCTCCTGCTTCCACAAGAGGTTTAGTTAAGTATATTTTTTTTATCTTATACTTAGGCTCCTGAAGAATTTTTAATGCTGCTAATGCCGCTATATAAGTTTTCCCAGTTCCAGCAGGTCCAGTGGCTATTGTTAAGGGGCTATTTACTATTGCTTCATAAAGCTCCTCTTGCTTCACTGTCCAGAAATCAGGTTTTATCCTGACATTTCTTAAGTTGCTTATTCCTACTGTATTTCTTCCTTTCTTAGCTTGAATTGGCGAATTGCCATTTCTCTTCTTTTTAGACAAAGTTATTTATGGTTATTGTCTTTAAGCTTCTAGCTCTTCTGAACATATTTTTAAGTTATTTGTTCTTCTAGATCTTCTGAATATGTTTTTAAGACATCTCTTTTACCTTGTTCAAAGCCTCTTTTCATTTTATTCTTCTCTAGGCCAACTCCAAAGTCTCTTATTTTTTCTTTTATAGCATTAAGGCCTCTGCCGCCAAAAAACTTTCTTCTAGACGCTTGGTCTGCTTCAAAGGCCTCATTATGTATTGACTCTCTTCTATTTAAGGCCGCCATGTCTTTTTTATATTTTTGTTTCAGATTACCCATACTTTTAAGCTTATTGCCTCGTGGAGTTATAGAGCCGTCTGTATTAACTACCGATCGGTCAACGGCAAAAGTACTTGGTCTCGCTGCTGGCATATCGTACATAGGATCTAAAAGCATTTTCTCCTGATGTTCTCTTTTTTCTTTATCTCTTAATGCTTTATGGGCGGCCGCATTTTCTCTCTTGATACGGTTAATTTCCTGTTTTCGTGCACCGTCTTTTTTCTGTTTTTCCTGGTACTCGCTGAAACGCTCCTTATCAGACTTTCTATAGGTTTTTTTTCTAGGGCCCTCTATAATATTGTTTGTAAAATGGGTGTCTCCTGATCCAAATAAGTTGGTTTGGTCTGTTGCTAATGCGTCAATAAAGCCATCCTCTTGTCCGGCAAAGTTGGTAGTTACATGTTCAATATCATTTTTATATCACGGTCCTTTCTTTTCAGAGGAAAGAGTAAACCCGGTTTGAAACCTACGTTGTTTTGGTACGGGTGTCATAATATTGTCCTCTTTTCCAAAAAACTTTCCTACGGTATTTAAAGCATTTACGCCCATTCTTTTAGCTTTATCTACATAGCCTTCTTCATCCACATTATACCGGGGTGTGTATGTAATGGTATCTCCAATAAAACTGTTATACTTATTTTTGACATCGTCGTTAGAAACGCTCTTTCTTAATAAATCTTTCCACTTTCTGTATTTTCTAAGATCTTTATCGTGAGGGCTAAAAACAGTTTCCTCCCCTGGATAAGTGCCTTCCAGCGCATAATTGGTTTTTGCTACTTTATTAAATCCTAATTCTTTATACATTATTGTTCCTCGCGTTTGAAATGGGCTTTCCATTTATCTAAAATTTCATTTCCTGAAGACTGTTTAGTTCAGTCTCCTCCTTCCCATCCTGTTGGAATGGTTGTATGTTGTGTAGCCGTCTCTTTTTTAATAGTGCTTCCTACTGCACCGGCTACAAGTGCTGTTGGTGCAAATTTTGCTATGTTGTACACAGCTTTATCCGACAAATTGGGCTTCCCTGTATATAACTTTTTTTTCCCTGTAAAAACGTCTTTTTTTAAGGGCATGTCTAATCATTTATCACCTCTATTATAAAGGTTACTATGATGTACGTCGCTCCCTTCAAGTATAACCTCACGTGTTACATCGTCTATACTGCCCTTTGTCTGTTGTTTTACCAAGTCGTCTAAATGTCTTTCTGGAACTCTTCTTAAAACATCATCATGTTTTGAAATAAATTCTAAATCATCTATAACACGGGTTCGATTAACTGGTCCAGAAACAAGTTTATTTACTCCAAAACCAGACATAAGCCCTGCTTCTGCAGGTCCAAATCTATTCTTATTCTTAGTAATAAGATCGCTTACTTCCGTATTCCCTCTTCTCTTAGGAACGTTATGTAAAAGTTTAGAGAAGAAGCTGCCAATTGCCCTATCTACTTTCCCATATTTAGCTTTTTTATCTATCATTATTTATATATTCTCTTTTTATTTAAAGTATACTTTTTAATATACAAAATTAGAAGTTCCAAGTAAAGCCAATTCTTCCGAGGTCGCCCTTCCCTTTAGGGAATGTATACCCCATTTTTGTTTCGGTTCCAGAATCATGTTTCCTTTTAAACTCTACTTTCCCCCTTATTGCTCCATCAAGCCAAGGCTTAAGTTTAGGATTATTCCTAGCTACTAAGCCTGCTCCTGCTGTAATAATTCCTTTTTTAACTTCTTTTGGATTATTTATGTCTGCCCTAACTTTTTCTACTCTACTAGGTATGTACTTATTAATACTGCCGTGCTCTAACTGGTATTTATTGGCGTCCTTAGCTACAGCTGTTACCGCAGACTCTCATAAAGGGGTCTTATCTTTTTTACCTGTACTTCCAAAAGTACTAACCATCTCATTAGTACGCTTGATAAAGGTTTCGTTAGGCCTTATCTGCCTAGGAAGTTTAGAAGGCATATTTTCTTTTGCTAACTTAGTGAATCCAAGTCTATTCAGCATCTTCTTCCTCAGAAGTTTCTAAATGATTTATAGTACCTACTAAATCAAATAATGCTGCTCCTACATGAATTGCTGAGTATAAGTAATTTTTCTTTTTCAAATTATAGAACGCTCCTAGGGCATGTAAGCCAAATAAGGCTCCGTGCACAAATGCTGCAACTGTTTCGGGTTCTTTATGACCCTTACCCATAAGAGTACCTCCGTTTTACTGTATTAAATTAATCACTTCGTTTTTAAAAGAATTAAACATTATTAGTCTAGTTTCTTCCTCTTCTGTTAAAATTTTATCTGGCTTTTCGTAAGATGCCAGTTTTATTGTGTCCCCCATTTGAGCGGCAAATTGTGCTGCTACATTATCGTGCATGGCCTGATCCTCTGGATGGTCCATTAATGGAGAGTTGCTTTTCTCCTCTCTTCGTATTCTATCCATATCTGACTGTAACATATCCCTTCTCGCCTGACGTATACCATCTGTGGTTTTTCCATGCCTATCGGAGAAAGCTTCTCTTGAGTAGCTACTTTTATAAGAAGATTTTACCTGCTGGCTTTTAGCCATAAATCTACTAAATGAATCTCTTCCTACAGCCTTAAATCCCTTTATCTTTGTAGGAGACTCTCTTACCACTACTTCTTGTGTTGTTTTTGGTGCTGGTGTAGCTGCTGGTGTAGCTGCTGGTGTAGCTGCTGGTGTAGCTGCTGGCTTAGCTGCTGGCTTAGCTGCTGGCTTAGCTGCTGGCTTAGCTGCTGGCTTAGTCTTCCCTGCTATTTTCTCAATAAATTTTGTTAATTCGCTCATAGTATTCCTCGTTATACCCCCTTATTGGTCTGTGCTACGACCGGTTCGTCGTCACGTATTTTCTTTTTAATATAGGTTTCCTTTTCTTTAGTAGACTTCCACTTCTTACCAAGAAATGGCCTTTCTTTTTTTAGCTTTTCCCAAGCTTCTCTAACTTTATCAAAACTAGGTTTATCCTCTTTCTTTACGTCCTCGGCATATTTATAAGAATTTTCTTTTATAAGCTCTTTTTTATTTAGCCCTTCTGGCTGAAACATATATTGACCGCTAGGTAATATAGGGTTCCTGTCATGCCTAACATCGGATCCATACCTATTAGTAATTCCAAATTGATTGCTTCTAGTAGCTTCTACTTCTAAACTAGGTAGTATGTAGCTATGTCGTTTTAGCCCGTGGCGAACCTCTTTTATACCACCTCTTCTAGAAGTAGTATCTGCGGTAACAGTAGAATTTACCCAATCAGCTAAAATATTAGTTGTTTTATCTGGGTTAACAGTTACTTGATTAGCAATCTGCTTTACAATCTTCTTTTTATCTGGAGAATTGTCTCCTCGCTTATATACAGTCTTTCGTTTAGTATTCAAAACTCTATCAAGCCCTTCTGTTCGTTCCTGATTAATAGTAGGAGTCTCAGCTATTTTAATAAATCCTAGCTCTCTTAATTTATGCATTCCGTTTTTCTCCAAGTGAGATGAAAATAAATCAAGCTGAACGGGTTGCGGATCAACTTTGGGGGTGTCCACAACCTTTTCAGCTTTTCGGGAGACAGTGTGTGTAAATTTTTCTGGTATCCAACCGTTCTTACGAGCTATAGAAGCCCTTAGTACTGCGGCGTCTCTAGTGAGGCCTTTTTTGTACATAAGGTGTCCAATAAATCGTTGTATAGGTTGTCTAGCCATTATTTAATCTTCTTCCTCATCATTTAATTTTGCTTCTCGCATTTCTTCACATTGTTCAGGAGTAAACTCTTTGTCATAGATAAACTGAAAACAATTGTCGTCTAACAATTTGTACACCCGATCAATTGGGATAAAATATCCCATGTGGGTAATGGCGTCGACAGAAAATCCGATAGGCTGTACAGAAATCCGTGAGGGTACTCCTATATACTCATATCGTGTTCTTCCTGGACTCCATCTATAAACAGCTCCTCCACTATTTCCAAAAATAGTAGGTGCTGATGACATCCAATATTTAAAATGATCCATCTCATCGTCCATATACGAAATATGTCCATGAGACGCTATTGGTGGGTGACCTAAAGAGGCTCCTACCGCAAACACATCGTCAAATATATGTATATTATCTAAATCGTGTGAGGGGAATAAATTTGCGACATAGGAATAAGGATTTTCCCTGTCTCGTGTTCTTAGTAATGCTCAATCTTGTCCTCCTTCATATTCTGAATAGGCCACAATATCAGCTTCTACATTTTCGCTTGATACACAGTGAGAATAATTATTGTACTTAAAAAACTCGACTTGTACAGTATCTAAAATTTCCGTATCCATCTTCTTCTTTTTTACAGGATCCCACTTCTTTCTAACTTGTACATTGTCCGCTATTACATGATGATTAGTAACTACGTATGTATGCCACTCGTCCTCATGTTTCTGTGAGTAAACGACTGTACCACTGCCGCCAGATTTTGAGGTCCTTACACGGACTGTAGGATACATCATTTCAATATGCTTCTTCTTTATCTCTTCAGTTATTTTAGCCATGGCTGCTTTTTGGTTTTGGGTTACATTTTACTCCTTTATAGACCTTCCCATCAAGTTCCCCATTTACATGTTTTAAGGTTCTCTCAGCATCTAGTAAAGTATCGTGAAATGCTACTGTTAATAAATCTAAACAAGCCGCAATGCGCGACTTATTATTTCTATAAAATTGTGATCCACATACCGCCTTTATACCATCTAATGTAAACTTTACACGAGGCGAATGTCAATCATTAAATTTTTCAACTACTATATCTGGGATGCCTTCTAACTTGGCCTTCTCTTCATATGAGTTAATACATTGCATAATAATATTAATAGTCATATCTTTCAATTCATTAGGATGAAAATCGTCCCATACATCTTCTTTACCAGCAAGATCCTTCATAAACCGTATACACTCTGTAAACTTAATAGTTAAAAAGTCTTGGAAAACAAGAGTTCTAAAGTCATCGTTATCTACTTTCAAGTGTTTAACGTCGTAGTTCAGCCAGCTCTCCATTCTTAAAAAGAATGTATGGTAAGTTAAAGGGTAGTCTCTACGATAATTGGCAATAAGTTTTGCCATTATTTTATGTATATACTTTCTGAAATATCATAGTGTAGGCAATAAAGCCAAAAGTATTCCAGGTATTAGTCCGTATTTTTGTACTAAATAGAATATATCCACTTACTATTTTTTCCTAATTTAAAGGTTTGCTGCGGCTAAGAAAGCCTAGTTTACTTAATCCTGCATTCTTCTCTCTACTAGCATATATTAATGCACCTGCTCCTCCAGCCACTAGCCAAGGAGTTTTTGTATCTCCGTACTGAGATAATATACCTGCTCCTCTTGTTGTTGAAGTAGCAGAATTTGCCGTGCCTAGTGTTCCTACAGATGTTGCAGGTGAATTAGTTACTGGCAAAGGATTCACAGTCGGGTTAGGGAGTGTTGGTGGTGTTGGTGAAATAGGTGGGGCATTAGTATTACTTTTAGGCATATTTATAGTACTACTAGGCATTACAGGTGTTCTTGGTATTTCTGGTGATTTAGGTACTTCTAATGTTTTAGGATATTTACCAAAATCAGGTGTATCAGTTATAGAAGACTCCCACTTTGGAGTTCCTGGTAAATTGTTACCATGAATCTTGCCTTTAGGGACTGCTATTGGAGTGTCGGTGGTACTAATTATATTCTCCCATCGCTCTCTTACTTCCTGTGCTTTAGGTTTAGGCGATTTATTTTTGCCTCCTGTCAATTTTAATAGAACATCATCAGGTGATTTAGGCTTTTTCTTAGGCATCTCTGTAAACTCAGCGTCAATTATATTCTTCTTATTAGGTCTAGGCTTAATACCAGATTTAATTTTAGAAGTTACCTTCGGCGTCAATATAGGCTTAGTATCTGGTAAAAGACTTGTTCTAGGCATTAATATGGCGCTATCACCATCAGGAAGTTTATTAATAGGCGCTATAGTCTTAGGCTTACGCACTCTCACTATACTCGAACCTGTCGCTACAGATTCGTGGGCCTTTCTAATAGAGTCTGCTTTCTTCTTTCCTTTTATTGTCTTCTTAAATATAGTGTTAAGTATCTTGATCTTCTTGGCTGATACAGCTTCTTTTTTCATTTACTTATCCTCTTGTGTTCCCTTTAAACTAGTAAGTTTTAAAAACTCATTCATAAAAGCCTCATTAACAGCGCTGTTTTTTTGAAATTGTGGTCCAAACTGTGTTTTGTTATACGTAGAGGCAACTGTTTTATTTTTACCATACGGAAACTGTGCGTCTAATGTAGTCTTACTTGGTACATTATTAGCAAGCTCCGGTTTTTTACCGCCGCTCTCGCCAAATTCAGCATTAAAATCGTTTTGTCTTACCTGATTTTGATTGGCATTTTCAGTATTTACTAAATTCTGCTTAGTTCTGTCTTTATTTTTTTGGTACTCATCAGTCTTTTCATAAGCAAGCATATCTGCATTAGGGTCTTTGGTTTCACTCTTAAGCGAAGGATTTGCAGTTGTGGAGAATTCTTCAGCAGTTACACCTTCATTCCCACTTCCAAAAAAGTCTGTTGCACTCTTAGGGGTATTTTTAGAATTATCGATCACGCCTTGTAAAACATTACTTGGATGATTCTTTGGCGGCATACCTGGTTTAGCTGCTCCTGTAGTTTCATCTAATGCCCACCCACGTCTTTTATACTCATCAATTCGTTCCTGAGATCCGTCTTTCAAATCTCTCATATTAACTTTTTTAGGCTCTTGAGTATGGTCTGTATACCGAGTTAAAGGGCTATTACCAGTAGCGTCTGGATTCTCTCTAGTCACAGGAACATCTGTTAGCTGTTTCTTTTCGATAGCATCTGCAGTTACCTTAGTTACAGGAGTGTTGTCTTTTAAAAGCCTGTTAGCCTGCATTTTTTCGCCTTCTACTCTAGTTTCAGGATTACTTAAAAGCTTTCCTTCTTCTATTCGATTCTTTTCCTTCTGTCTATAGTCCTTATGATCTTGAATCTTGTCAGAAACCTTCTTCTTCAGTCCTCCAAAAAAACTTCCTACGCCTTTTTTAATTCTACTTGCTGCAAGACCTGCTCGATCTCCTAAACTAATCTTACTGTCACCTATTGGAAGGTTTTTCTTCGTATTAGTATTTGTGGTTTTAGAGTCAGCATCTGTTACAGCTTGGTCTAGCTTATTATTACCACGTACAATATCGGCAACATTAAATTTAGAGTTCTTATTGCTTAAAATGTCCTTTGATAATACACCAGAAGCTCTTTTCTTAGCCTCTTCGCCTGCCATTTGATTAGAGGTCTGTGCAGACTGCTTCTCCATCTCATTATGTTTGTTTATTAATTCGTGTAAGGTACTCATTGATTATTCTCCTAAGTGTTTAGCCCCTAAAAGGAGCGTAAAAAAATTTCCCAAAAAAATTTGGGCTTTCAGTTTTGTATATAAAAAAGAAAAATTTATGGTTGGCAGATCTGGTAGTGTGACTCTGTGAGTTTTCCATCTGGTACTCGACAGGGGGGTGGTTAAAGGTACCCGTTTCTTTGACTGTGGGGGGTCTTGCTTAGCTTTTCTCATTTTACCTCGTTATTTATGTGTATTGCTTTAAAATAGCGTGTATACCCGCAATGGTTACATCACCATACGTACCTACATACTGTGGGTCTTGCCAATGACATAGAGCCATTTTTGCATTTTTCGCATTTTTTAGTAGGTCGTGCACCCACCGTACCCTCCATAATCACTTTTTAGGGTAAAATGAAGCATACCCGTGTATACCCCCTTACCCCCTATGTATGAAATTATGGCATTTAGCGTTTTTTTCATTTTTACGCTATTCCAATAAATTGATTAATATCACAAATTCCCGGATTTAATACAAATTCGTCATTTCTGAAATCTACTTCACTATCCATTAGTAATAAGGCGCTATCTGCGTCTAAAATGTAGTTAAAATCGTCATGTTTATACTGCATCTCGTCACTACTAGGCTTATGCTTAAATTTAAACGAATATTCAAGCTCCTCACCCACCTCAGACTCGACAATTACCTGCAAATTATACTCTTTTGGTACCTCAAGCACTTTTCGCACGTCTTCGAACTGATTACGAGCAGAATGGCTGAACCGAATTATTGAATTTTTCATTTTATATAAAAGTCTCTAATATTGAGTTTGTGTTAATCGCGGGTTACCAGGCAAATTTAATTAATTATCTGCTTAAGATATTTAAGTTGGTAGATAGCTTTGGTTAAAGCTTTCATGCCTCTAGTAAGTGCATCTTCATCAAGTATTTTTAGGCCCAATCTGGCTGTTATTAAGAGCTTAGCAATTCCAGCTGCTGCTGCTTCATATTCAGGCACTAAAGTTGTGAATTCCATCACATTATCTCTATTAACTAGGCCTAAAGAAAGTAAAGCATCAACAGAGTTTTTATCAGAAATTCCTGCTGCTTCTTTAACTAAATTCTCAGGAAAGATGCTAAGGTCTCGTGTCATTCTGTCATATTCAGATTGTACTTGGTTCTGAATACTTTCAGTACTAATAGGAGCTTTTAGATCCGCTGTAAATTGGTAAGATTCTCCATTCTTTAATGACGATATTTTCTCTAAATCTGAGTTATATGCGCCGCAATGTGTTGCTGCCCATTTTACATCAAACTCATTTAAATTGCGTACTTCATGTCTTTCAGCATATTTAGAAAATTCTGTTCCAGTAAGGCTATACAAACCTACAGTATCTCTATGAACAGTGTGAGGTTCTACTAATTTTTTAAAGGAACTTGCCTTCTCGAATGAAACATCAAATACATTATTTAGTTTTAAGTATTTAGCATTTCCAGGAACATAATATGCGTTTTTTTCAGTCTCATGTGGCTCAATACTGTCACGAGTTATTCCAGATAAAGGATAATATGTGGAAGAAGACACTCCATTCCAAGCATCTATTTCATAGTAATTACCCACTTTACGTAAACCAGTAACTTCAAATGGCTTTGTTGCATAGTCATTAAGAATAATTACACCAGTATCTCCTATCCCTGGCCAAACACTTGTTATTTGGGCGCTATTAGGGTTAACAGGAACTCCTGCTGTTTTAGAGAATACGTGATAATCAAGGTCTTCATTAATACACAAAGTTTCCTCTCCTATTGCATAAGAGCTCATTGTCAAATTTCTAGCTTCCGCTGTTTTACTGAAAGGTTTTCTTACTTTATTAGTTAAATCTTCTACAGAGTTCGTATTTATTGTATAAGTATAGTCAACTTTAGCATTAGCTTGTTTAATAAAAGAGTTTCCATTACTATCCTCTCCTACTAACTGTCTGTCCATATCTAAGTTATTTAATAAAGCTTTACCAAAATCCACTTCATCTTTAGGAGAAATTGACGAAATCTTTTCTAATATATCTAAAGTGCCATTAGATATAAATCCCGCATAATTCTCAGGTTTTGCGGCTTCATTGACTAAATTATTATACTCTTTTCTAAATACAAAAGAAGACACTTTATCGATAGTATTAGTATTTCCTTGTTCTGTAGGCAATGATAATGGTGAATCAAAAAGTTTCTCATTATCTTGTTGTGGGATATTTGCTACCGCTTGAAATACGCTAGGGTCTTGAATATACTCCTGAAGTGTTTCAGGTGTCAGGGGATAAGCTCGTCCATTTAGCATCATAATGTCTAAAGGGAATAGACCAAAATTTTCTACTATAAGTGGGATATCTAATCTATCTCCTACTTTTAATGATCCAACTGCTGCCCCTGAATTCATGTCCTTTTCTTTCCATTGAATATTCATAGGCAATTTCTGTAAGGTTGGATGTTCTTCTGAGAAAGACATAATAATTTTCTTTACCCAAACAGTCATATCATTTCCTAATGGAATTGCTGATGCAAGTTTTTCTCTCTCTTCTACGTTTATGAATAGGTCATTCATACTAAACCTCATTTATCTTAAATTGTTATAAGAACCAGTTACTTTAATATATTTAAAGAGGCTTGCATTGTCAAGATATAATTAGGCCTTTAAGACAGTGTCAAAATAGTGACTGGTCCTCCTCCCACTAAAGATGTTCCGACTCCTGTTGCAGGTATGGGAATAGATGTAGTTATTGCTGTTACTATTGAATTGGCTATTAAACTTGCCATTTCTTCAAAAGTAGTCTCAGTTGCTGTGGGCACAATAGATACCGAAATACTAGGGGCGGTCGCAGCTAGATTAGCTGCAAGTCCTACAGGAGATTCATTATCTGGCGTTGTGCTTATCATGCCTGTCATTATACCTGTGGTGATGGCTGCTGCTCATCCTACCATTCCACCAGCTGTTCCTGTTTGTAAAAGAGCTCCAGTCATAATAGGTATAGAGCACCCTGTTCAAGTATAGCTACCACTATTTGGATCTGCGCTTCCCGCTGGTACAAACCCTGAGTAAGTGCCCGATCAAGTAAGGTTAGTCTCTAAATATTCTTTGATGGTACTTGCGTATGCATTGTGGGCAACTGTGGCGTCCGATATTCCTTTTACATTAGATACTAATTGTTGAGCTAGGTCTGCTGATATAAGAGGCATTAAATAGTACTGTGGACATTAGTTGTATGAGGGGCGCCAGTAAAAAGACATACAGGTAAGCTGCAAAAACCTGTAACAGGTACAGGGGTATTGCCAACTGTTAGCCCTGTTCCTACTATAGGAATAATATTAGCTCCAGTAGCAGAAAGCTCAATTTTAGCTGCACCGGAACTAAGAGTTGCTGTACCAGCTGCATCAAAAGTTAGACTATATGTAAAGGTACCAGCTGTGAAGTTAATTTCTGATCCACCTGTTACAGATATATTATGAGTGTAATCATATAAATCTTTCTTGGCCCTCATTCTATAGTGAGACTGGTCTAATATTTTTCCCGCGCTTATAGAAAAGACTTCGCTAGCAGAGCTTTCATCAGAACTCGCCCACCCTTTTCCAGCACCTGTGCTTAATCCGACACCTGACATAGCTCTTAGTGCAAACATTTCGCCCATATCACCTGCTGCAACAGGTCCTAGCTCTCCTCACCGTAAAACAAAAGACTGTTTATTGCCTCCAACTATAGGATCTCCGGCTCCTAGTATGTCCTTTCCTTTTAGGCTTATTATAGTTCCACCTGAAGTTGGTGTTAAATACTCTGTTTGATTATTTTGTTTCCCAAGCCTAAGCTCAGTTAACACAGACTTACCTGTTGTTGCGGTCAATGGTAATCCAGATCTACCTTGCTGTGTACGTAATTCATAGATATGTCCTAAATCCTGTTTTAAAAGTCCTCCTGTTAGATGCCCAGATTTTATTATTACTTTATCAACATAAGGCATCGGACCCATTCCTGGAGGATCTTCTAGAGCTTTATTATCATCTCCACTTAAATTAGAGTCTTCTGTCTTTCTCTGTACGTTAACATAGGTAGAGGTATTCTTATTTATTCCAGAAGCGCTAAAATCACCAGGAGTAAAAGATACCTCAGAGAAATTTCCTATTGTATTGCTTACAAAAGTTTTTGCCATTGTGCTTATTCGGCCAGTGACTTTATCAAAAATTTGTTTGACATTCATTCCTGCATCTATAGAAACTTCTCCACTTCCTTTAAAAAGAAGGCTAGACGCAGGGCCTCTTAAAGAAAACTCCCCAGGGTATTCAATATGCTCATCATCTAATACTCCAGAAGAATCTATACTTCCAGGAGTGTTTAAATATGTCAATATAATAATTACAGTGTCTTCTAATGCTCCTATAAATCTCTGTCCTTTTTGAGGAACGCCTCTAGAACCTTCTCCAACAAATCCTGTAGGGAGGCTGCTAGGCATTATAACAGGTAAAGGAGGCATTCCTTCCATACCCTTTAACACAGCTGTAACTTCGTGTGGCTGTCCTGTAGTAACTATAGTACCAGAAAATATGGGAGTGCCTCTGGAGCTTATGTCTCTCATATAAGACTGCTCAGCCTGTTCGGCTAATGTAAGGCCTGGAACTCCCTCTAATGGATTATCTTTGAATCATGGTGATTTACTCATAATTAAATATAGTATTTATAAGTGCCTGAGTCAATATACATTCTTAAGCTAAAAGAAGATTCAACCCGACATCTTCTTGTTTTTTAATTTATGAAATTGTAAGCAGCTCCAATAATTGCCGCTACAAAAGTTGCTGCTCCTGCAGCCAACAATATCCTCAACCCTAGAAATAGTGGGGAAAGAATACTCTCTATTGCTATTAATAATTCCATTCACTTAGACCTTTTTACTCTCCAGCGATCTTTGTTTGAAAGGACTTCGTCCGCAACTTCATCCGCCTGCTTCAAGTCTTCCCATGCCAAAGAGCATATGGCTATTATATATCCTATTATCATACCACATAACATAATTAAGAGTGTTCCCATTAATTTTCCTTTCGTTTATATAGGAGTTACTTATAGTTCTTATTCCAAATAGCGCCTATTTTAATTCTATTTTAATTCCACTTAACCTCACCCAATGTCTACCTAACCTCATTTGTAACGCCCTAACCCCCTTGTATTCCTAATACTTACAAACATGTAACACTTTTGTAACACTTTTGTAACACTTTCGGTTACACGTAACTCCCTGTAATATATAACACTTATAGCATTTGTAACGCTTTGAATCAATTTATTTACTTCCTTACCAAATCTTTTCTTAACCTCTTATAAACTTTTTCATAGAGAATATAAGAGAGTAAAGTGTTACAAATATATAAAAAGCATACCTAACCTCTTGTTTTATAGGGACTTATTAGAGAAATCAAAGTGGTACAAAGCGTTACAAAGCGTTACACTTTTATGTTGATAAGTCATTTAAACACCTATAAAACAAGTACTTATAAGACTTATTAACATATCAACAAAGCGTTACAAAAGCGTTACACTTTTACCTACTTTTATATAAAGATACCTATTATCTTAAAAGTCAAGTACTTTTTACATTATTTTACAGTACAATTATAGCGCCATATTATACTGCTTATCTTATTATCTCACTTAAAATTGGCGCTATTATATATTATACATACAAGATTAGCCGGAGTAAGTCATCCGGTTAACCGATCAATGCTATATATTATAATCCCAATATACTTCCAATATACTCGACAGATCCTCTGTCTATAACTACCTCAGCTTTCACAAACAGCATCGCCGGATCATGCCGGTCACACATGTTTTCGTCACACATGTTTTACGCATTATTATATATTTAAGCTAAAGAAAATATAACACCTTTTTATACTTGTTATATGATATACCCCCCAAGTCTCTAAATAAGCTACTTGGGGGACACAGTTAATTCTACTTAGCCTTTACAAAATGTGTGCTATTAAAAGTACCTTTAATACCTCTAAGTTGAATTTTAGTATGCCAACTATGTACATCAACAGCACGTATAATATAATCATGGTTTAACTGTAATGATTCTCTTGGATCATCATTATCTCCCCAATTAACTTGGTCATCAGTTGCGTTTGTGTATCTTACTTTATCATTGACTTTCATATGTTAGCCCTTTCCCTATTGCAATGTTCTCTAGTTGAGTTTCATTCCATTTATTTCTTATACGCGGAACTATCTTTACAGATACAATTCATATCACAGTATTCTTATTCCAATTAAGTGTTTAGAAAGGTGAGGATACACACATAAATATCTATGTGATTGACATTCCTCTTCTATACTATTACATTATAATTAACACAATCTATGGAGGGATTATTATGAGATTAATTAAAACAGCTATAATTATACTTACCTGTATAGCTTTTACCCAATCACCAGAAGAATGTAACTCAGCCAGCCAATCCAATCACACATGGTATAAAACTGTATTAGATGACGCTACTCAGACTACAAGAGTAATGGAACTTGATATGTCTAAAGGATATGTGTCGGCTGATCCACAATATATTTACATGCTAGTCATAGATAAAATAACAGGAGACCATGTAACTCTTTTATTTACTAACGGACAATATTTTGAGGAACGTACTTCTATAATGCCTGACACTAAAAACATGACTATAAAAGAATATTTAAAAACAATGCCTAGCCAGCCGCTAAGGAAACCCGGAAAATAAATCAAATGGAGGAGGCAATTATCTCTTTAATGGGGAAATACGGCTGGGCTTTCCTGGCTGGATTTATTATGCTCATGTTCCGAAAGACTATTGAAAGTGCAGTCGATGGTTTTATGGTGTTTGTCGGAAATGATTATAATGAAGACGATGTTATAACCTTAGATGGCAAACCTGGTCGTATTATCCGTGTAGGACTTTGGAAGACAGTATTCTTTGTATACAATGTAAAGGAAGTAAAGGGAACCCTCACAATAGCAGGAGGTTCTAAACTAGTAATCCAAAACAGCTCTTTAAAATCTCACGTGATCGCTAAACCCTTACCTGAATTAGATTTATCAGAACTTTAGGCTAAAAAGAAATATAACACCTCCTTACACTTCTTTTTCCTTTTTTTTATTTTTAAGACTTAGCAGCTTTCGCTGCCTTTAATATTAGCCTCCTGTTCGGAGACTCTAATTTCACGGAAATAACTTTTCCGTGAACCACAATATATTTATACCGTGGTGTTTTTTTGTTTTTGTCTTTTTTCATTCTCGATCCCGACTTTTTCTAGGAGCTAATTTTACAGCCGCAGGTGCTGTAAATTTAACTTTTTTACCATACGAATCGGTTATCCATCCACGCTTCCGTGACTTACTAATTTGTCTTGGCGTGCAATTCATATTATTTGCCAAGTCTTTATTTGTATTTCTCATTCATTTATCCTTTCGAATATTAAGGTTTCTAAATAATCTTTATCGCCTCCTATTCAGAATATGGAGGAAAATTTGTAGTAATGCTGGCACATTACTGATGGCATCAATTAATTCCATACCTAATGAGCCTAAACTCAAAGAGGATGATACCTTGTTCTGCTCTATACCAGTATTTCAGGTAGCATATTTCAGCTTTAAAGAACTAACCCGTGAACCACAGGGAATAACCTATAGTTTAATGTCTTTAGGAGACAGATTTATACCCTATGAGCAGATCAGTCTCAATTATCGGGCATCACTCTTTAACGCAGATAGTGATAACGCGTCTATTTAGACCACCATACACTGCCATAGATAGCATGTGCTGGGCTTGGTAAAATTACGTGTACAGAGCTCCTATTGGATCTGCAGCAATTAACTGCCTTGTGAGTTGTACACAAGCATCTGATTAAAGGTATTGTACCATCTTTGAAAGATGAACTTTTAAATTCAGATACTACTATAGAAAGAAGTTTGTGTTAAGAATTAATTCAATCTATAATTTCTTAACTCTATTCTTATACCCATTTAGGGGTTGAAAAATACGTTTTTTTGCTTTATATTCGTAATATGAAAGAAAAAACGCCTTTTGCTGCATTTATACTGGCCCCAGCTAGCACAAATCCTATGGAATACGCTGCAACTACACGAGCTGCGGATAGAGGAGAATCTGGTAAAATTGGCCTTCCTGGAGGCAAAGTAGACCCAAGAGAATCCGGAGAAGATGCGGTTAGAAGAGAGTCTATGGAGGAAGGGTGAGCTATACCTACAGGAGCAAAACTAACTAAAGCTCATGAAGGTATAATAGACGGACAGTTGGTATACTGGTATACTACAGACACTCCTCTCGTTCAAATGACTTTCTTTAAAGAACAAGGGAGAATTCAGCCTATCACTGCCACCAAAAAAGAAATCTCTGGAAGCGGATATGGCAATGATTGAATTTAAGATAAAAAGAGACTGTGTATAGCGCCTCTTTTTCTTTTGCTACTTCTTAGAACGGATTAAAACCATTTCTAATCGCTCTTCCAGCAACCATTGGCCATATTAATATTATTAACATTGCATATAATACTATAATACACAGGCTTATGAACACATCAGAGGCCCCTGACCTATAATTTACTCCACCTAATATGTCAGCCACTACATTATCTTTATCAAAATATAGTGCATAGGCGATAGCCCATACTGTACCTGTGAAAAGATAGATATATAGCATACCAATTAATACATTTACCATTTTTACTCCTTTTTAACAATGAACTTCACCATCAAAGTCCAATAACATGTCGTCACATTTTTCTAACCACATCAGCATGTTAAATGCTGGGTGGTTTTCTAAGGCTTGACGTTTAACCTCTTTTTTTAGAGCTCCTGACACATAAAAATGCGCCTTCATATGGTTCAGTACTAACCAACGTGCTGTATCATAGTCTGCTCCAAAAGACTCTATAGGATCCTTGAGATCTGCCATCATTTCATGGCTAATTTTCTCATGTCCATAGGCAGTATAAGAATCTTTAGATTTATTATACTGCGTACATTCAATGCACCCAAGGTCATGGCATACTACAGACGCATACATTGTGCGTATGTCTCTGTCTGTTAATCCATAAGACCTTTTTGCATTATCTGCAGACAGTGCGTAACGAGTGTTTACTATCTGCGTGTGATGGCCCCTATCCTTTTCAGGATGAAACGGGCCTCTACAAGGAGTTTCATCCAACGCTCTAAAAAGGCCACGATCATTCATGGCCTTTCTAAGGATATTTGTGTCTTTTGGAGTTTTATTACTCATAAAGACACTCCACAATGGACGCAGTATTTCGCCCAAGAGACGTTATCTGCGCCACATGTGTGATATTCGCCCTTTTCCATGCCACTCATAGCAGCACTGACCAAAGTGTTGCCACACGTTCTAGCCATTTTTGCTACTACGTGGTTAGGAACTCCGTGAATAGAGCGGCTACCATGATGATTCACAGCAAACATCATGTGTGCTGTGTACCCTTCTTCTCTAGCCATGTCTAGATAAGGCTTAGCACCTTTTTCACCTAGATCTACTAAGGTATTGTGTACTACTACATTACCCTTTCGAGCAACAATAGCTGCTCTAACGGTATCTTGGCACCACTCGTGTGCCACAGGCAGTTTGGTGGGGTTAAACTTTCCCTCATTAAACTTGTCAAACCAGTCATCAGCCGCTACTATGACCGTATCATCACCAAAGCCTTTAAATAAAGACTCAGCGATGGCACTCTTTCCAGAGCCAGGCGCTCCTCCTATTAAATACAGGTTAAACATAATATCTCCTTATTTTACTATAAGCTAATTCTTACAGTACTTTTCTTATTCCAATATCAATACTTATAAATATTTAAGCTAAAGAAAAGCACCTTAACGATGCCTTTCTTTTATTCTTATTTTTATAAAAAATCATCCTCGCGGAAATCATTTTCTGGATTACTCCATGGATCATCCATCATAGTTTTCATTATAATCATTTCTGTTATTGCAGCTAGTACAACTGATATGAAATGTGAAAAAAACAAATGAAAAATCCAATACGGAACCATAAACAAAACCACAAGAAGTAGTGGCCCAAATAAAATTGGCACTACGATTCCATCTCCTTCGAAGGGATTTACAAAAATACTATTTAAAAAGTCTAACATACGCCAACCATCCTTTTCCAGCCTGGCGCAGCTTTTCTTTTTTTATGTTTTTTAAGTCTTTTAGAAGAAGCTTTTGCTCTACAATGAGCCTCTCAACTTCCCCTAAAGTTTTATTACGAACTTCGTCCTTTTTTCTTTGACGAGACTCCCAATACCCTTTGCTTTTTTGCTCTAAACCTGCTACAGCAAATATCCCCGCAACCCTAACTCCTAGTTGCATGGACTTAGATGCGTTATAAACTTTTGTAAGTTTGTTAGCAGATTCTTTTATTATTTTGATTACATTCATTATTTTCTCCAAAATAAAATAGTTTAAAAAAATAAAGGGCCAAGCAATGCTTGACCCCTTTTAAATATAATCAGGTTATTTAGGCTTATTAAAAAAGCTAAATACCCCTTTCTTTTTTGAGTTTTTAATCTCAGCATCTGAGATTTCACCATCTTTTTTGAATATACCAGTAATTTTTTCTTTTCCGGCACTATACATATTTTTAGTGCCTTCCAGAGCATTACTTGCACCTTCGTTAATTAGATCAGTTACCCGGTTTACACCAGGCACTTTCTCTGCAATTTTATAACTACCATAAGCAGCTAGTCCGGTCTTAACAGCTCCTGCTGCTCTTTCCTGGTTTTTCTTGTTTATAACCGCTTTTACTATGCGGTCTTTAAGTGAACTTGCCATTATAAGGCCCTTTCTATGTTAGTTTCTTCTTCATCCATGGTGTTTTCATAAACTTCCCACTCTTTGGTTTTTTCCATTTCTTTGAAGGCCTTTTCGAATGAGGCGTTCAAAGATTTACCTATACTATACAGATCTTTTGATAAGTCTTTAATAGACTCCTCAAATATCACTATATCTTTCAATAGGTTTTTGTCAGCTTTTAGCACTTCTATCTCGTCTACAAGCTTATTCATATAACGAGCTAGGAACATATAATAATCTGATATTATACTACTAACAGATTTATTTATAGTCTTGTTAGACAACAGTATAGAAAGAGAGCTTGTTACTCTTTTTAAGTTTGCTGTTGCACTTAATACGTCTATGGCACTAATACTGTCTGCGCCAGAAGACATTCCAGTACCAAAACCTTTAAGTATGCAGCCAACTCTACCTACTCCGGCCGCTACCAGATTTCCCATACTTTTAGCCGATTTTTTAAATATGTCGGCCACTTCTCTTAATTCCTTTATCATAGGAATCCTTTCTTTTTTATTTATTGAAATGGGTCTTAAGAAAACACACTGCGAAGTATGCCCAGTACTACACCCTATAATACATGTTGTTATTCTTATACCCATTTGAACTTAAAAAAAATATATACACAGTAAAAAAAGAGAGCCTCCAGCTGAAAAACTCTCTTTTATTATTTTTAAAGTCACTTAGATAAAGATACTTCAGCATAAGCAACTTCAATTACCTTATTAGCATAATTATGCGCTTTTTTATGCTTTCTATTCATCTTATCTGCCCTGCTTGGCCCCTCATTGTAAGCAATAAGAACCATTTTGGCATCGTTTTCGTAACGACGTGCCAATTTAGACAGTAACTTTACTCCCAGAGTGATATTCACATATGGATCTTTTAGCTCATTTTTGGAGGTATTAAAGTCTTTGGCCACCGAAGGCATGATTTGCATTAAACCAATTGCCCCAGCAGACGACTTTACCACTGTTTTCCAGCCAGACTCAACGCCAACTACAGTTTTAGCTAATTCATAATTAACATCGTAGTTTTCACATAGACCATGAATATATATTAGTAAATGCTTGGTTTTTGATTTGCTGATATTAGGCCTATAATATCTATGAATTACTTTGGCATCATATTCCACATCAACTCCCATACCCCTATTAAAATTAGCAGTATATCTCGATTCGTATTCGTGAATGTTGGTATCAATGTGAGCCTCTTTTTCAGGACCTCTGCAGTCCATAAAGATTAGTGCAATTAGTATAATAAAAATGGTATTTAATACCATCTTCCACATAGGCCATGGCTTATGCCAGTTAGGATCTAAGTTGAAGTGTTTTGGATTTCTTCCTTGAAACGTTTTCCACTTTGACCAGTCCTCTTTTTTATCATTGTTACTAAACAGCATAATGTCCCCTTATTTTACTATAAGCTAATTCTTACAGTACTTTTCTTATTCCAATATCAATACTTATAAATATTTAAGCTAAAGAAAAATAACAACCAGGTACTTTTCTTAAACTTATACAATATCAGCTTTCCCCCTATCGGGCCGGCTGACTGATATTTTTTAACCGAGTCTGTGCTCAGTTTTTTCTATTTAATTTTTTTGCTGAAACCGGTGGCGATCTCCAAACCTTATCAGGCCCCGCTTATCTTTTTTTATGTATTAGATTTAATTGCTGTAGGGGATAAGAGATCAATTAGCAGGATGGTTCAAACCCTGCTTTCTAAGGAGGTATTATGAATTCGCCTTACTTTATTATAAAGCTCTTCATTACCTATCTTATACCAGAAAACTTTTAAAAAACTAACATCTCTTCATTTCCTTTTCTATAAGGTCTATAGCGCCTTTATAATTTGGATGAAGAAGGTTTTTTATTTTTAATCTTCTGTATAGCCATCTGAGGTGAACTATTTTTTTGCCATCCACCAAACCTACTACCCTTTCGGATGGAACGTCCATTTCTTCCAGCATGTCTAATAGGACAGTAAAGTTAGACATCCAATACCTCTACACTTACAGCAGCGGCACCATTTTTATTAGTACCCACAGTATACTCAACTGCGTCTCCTGTGTTTAAAGATTTGGCTCTCCTGTTTATCTTAGAAAAATGTACAAATATATCTTCTCCATTTTTACTTGTGATAAATCCTATACCTTTAACTTTGCTGAACCACTTAACGGTTCCTTGTATTCTTTTTTCCAAAAGAAGTTCTCCTGATTTAATTTATAAAAAAAGGCCCCCTGAATAGAGGGCCTTAAATAACTAGACTAAGCTCTGAATGGATCAACTACTTCATACTTTGAAATAGCCTTATCCATCACTGCCTCTGGATCCAACTTAGTGACTGATCCATCTTCATCGCGCTCAGTACACGCCAAAACAGACTCCATCACAGCAGGACTAAACCCACTGATGAATGCCACATTATCAGAAATATATGACGGTTGTCCATCATAATTCTGAAGGTTCCAAAACACAATACCAGGCGCATCATATCCTGCGTCTTTCCACCGCTCTATAGCAGAGTCAATCTCAGTCAAAGACTGTAGTGTCTCCTGCTCGTCAGCACTGCTCCAACCCTCATTAGTTGGGACGGACTCATCAAACTGCATGTCTGACAAGATTAGCAACATAGAAGGCATTTCCTTCTTTGTTGCTCTGAAAGTTTTTGCCCCTTGAAGAAGCAAATCTAGCGCCTTTGATATATTAGTAGAAAATCCCCACGGACTCCTTTTAATTTTATCTATGGCATCTGTAACTTTCATATCTGCCCAATCTATGAGCTCTGGGCTAGACGCGAAAGACATCATCTTTCGATGGAGATGTCCCTCTAAGCGGTCACTACAATACATACCCAAAGAAATAGATACGTCCATAGCAGTAACACTGCCGGACACTTTTACATCCATAGATCCTGAGACATCGACCATAGGAAAAATTCTCTCCCCTGATTTAATGAAGTTAGGCAGACCTTCAAATAAGGCCTCCACTAGCTCATAATGCTCTGTGGATCTATTGAGGCGCATCACCTCGTGCGGGTAGGCTACTCCACCCTTCATTCCAAACTTTCTCACATGCTCTAGAAAGCGCGCCGGATCGTTTTTCATGAAAGCGTTTACATACCTTACCTCACTAATGGAAGGCACCTTGGAGTAATCAATCTCACTCCATTTACTGCTTGACATTAAAGTCTCAACAGGAGCGTCCATAGCAGCTATTCTAACAATAGAATTACGATACTCTTTAGACGTCATTTCCATGGCGTCTCTAAGCTTTCGGTCCTTTCGATCCATCCACTTAGCGCATAATGCGTCATTGTGTGCTAACCTATCAATATAATAAGCTAACACATCCTCTTCTAGAGGAGTATCATACATAGCCTTCAAGTCGTCATAACGACCGTATTTCACTATATTATTTAAGTTGGCCTTTATCCAAGACCTTCCTATGCTATAGTTAGAACTATTAGCTACATCCTTTAACAGCTCTTTTGCTAGACGTCTATGACCTGCGCCGCCCCGAGGATCGCGAGACCAAAACAAAAGCTGCATAGCTTTTTTTGGGTTTCTTACGAACAACTCTTTCCAGCCTTGCTTGGTCTCTGAATGGACGTCACCGTCACCTGCACCACAATCCTCGTAATATCTGGTGCCGATAATATTTCCTGCTTTAGAAAAGAATTCTAAAGCCTTTTCTATGAAATTAGGCGCCATAGATCCGCCATTATGTGTTGAAAACATAATACACTCCTTATATAATATAAGTTTGTCTCAGAGGAACTATCTTTACAGATACAATTCTTGAGATATACTTCTTATACCTAATAAATATATCAAACTACTGGCAAACAAACTCGAATTACATGGTATAAGATTTGTATAAACAACTTGAAGTTAATATAAAAATTTAGGACATTAAAGTATGGAAGACTTAAAATTTAAAATATCAAAAAGTACCCAAGAGGTATATTCAAAAGCAGGAGGAGCTAAAGTCGTTAAGTTTGAAACTGCAGAAGTTTCTGTTGACGAATTAACCTCAATTGTCCGTAGATATAATTTTTCTATGTCAAAATGGTATAGCGGCCAAAAGGTGGCAGGACGCTTTATACCAGACGAGAACCAAACCGGAATAGGACACTGTTCAAATGATTCATTTGCAGAAATGTATGGGATAGTATTGGACATAGATGAGAATTATACGTTAGAACAAGCTAAGTTTGATTTTGCACACTATGTAGGGGTAGTATTTACTTCTACAAGCCATCAAGTAAAAAAGAAAACAGGAAATGGAGTTGTAGACGCATGTGATAGATTTCGTATTTTTCTACCTTTTGAGCCTGATGAGTATATAACAGACAAACAGTTTGCTAGAGAGATAAGCAAGGCAGCATTAACTAGATGGAGCTTTGCAGATCAAAGCTGTTTTGATCCAGCAAGAAAGTATTATCCAACTACAGTAGCAGAAGGACAAGAAGATAAGTTTGAATTTTTTGTTTTAGGAGGGGACGAGTATCTTTCAGTACGAGAGCTTAATAAATATGTACGAGAAGGCAACCCATTAGATACCGAGACAGCGGATAAAAAAATAACCAAAACAATGAAGATCTCTAATGATAAGGTACCTAGGTTCGCACTAGACGACAAAGTACAGGAAGAGTCTAAGGCATGGATAACTATTAGAGACTTATCAGAAAGAAAATATGAGACAAATATTTTTTGCCTATTTTGTGATGATATAAATAGTGAATCTAGATCAGCAGTTTTTTATCCAAAGAATTGGAGAGGAGTACCCTCTCTATTTTGCCAACATTGTAAAAGCGTTGGAGATGGTCACAATGGAAACGGTATTTTTTACTTAAATGATAGTGAAGCTTATTACTTGATATCTCAGAGAACTGGTAATCTAGCCTTTCTAGATAAAAACACAAATAAACTATTTTTTGGGTCTTATGATAGGTTTAAAGATGAATATCACATTGACCAAAAAGATTTTACTACAATTAAGAATGCATTGAAAAATCATTATATGCCAAACCCAGAAATATTTCCAGAGGTGCGGTACGAGCTTATACCTGACTCTGACCAAATAATTAATTTAGAAGAAGGATATGTTAATTCTTATGTAGCTCCGCCACTATTAAAACAGCCGGTTCCAGAAGGTAAGGGACAAACTATACCTCCTACTATTAATAGGGTAATATCTCACATGTTAACTGAACCTCAAATGAGAGAACATTTTATTAATTGGTTGGCATGGATAGTTCAAACTAGGAGCAAAGTAAGGACAACCTTTTTATTACAGGGCGTACAAGGAATTGGTAAAAATCTATTTTACGATTTAGTGATAAAGAAAATATTTGGAGTTCATTATTGTACAGAGGTACACCAAAACAAGTTTCTTTCTAGATTTAATTCTTTTATGACTACCAATGTATGGGTGCTGGTAAATGAGGCGGAAATTAATTTCTCTACTAAAAACGAATTGTCTTCTAAATTAAAACCATTTATAACAGACGAGTGGGTAGAAGCAGAAGCAAAAGGAGTAGACTCAAAACCTACAAAAAACCATTGCAACACTTTATTCTTTTCTAATAAGCGTAATGCAGTGTATCTAGAAACATCAGATAGAAGATTCAATGTATGTGACTATGTAGAAGATCCTATTTATAAAACTGATTGGTGGCCTGGATTAGGAATTGAGAATAAAATTAATAGTGAGATAGAAGATTTTGTGTACTATTTAAAGCAGTATAAGGCAGATTCAGGAAGAGCTAATACTACTTTAGATAATGCAGCTAAACAAGATCTAATATCTATAAGTAAAACAAATGCCGACCAGTTTTTCGAAGCTTTAAAGAATTCTGACTATATTTGGTTTGAAGAAAGTTTAGTAGATGACTCATCTTTCGGAGCCCCTGGAATGATGGAGCTAAAAGAGATTGTTCAACAAATGACCAAAGATAAAAAGATCGGAAGAGATAATTTATCAAAGTTGTATAGTAATATATGCCAAAAGAAACAAACGCCAACAACCTTCACAAGAACTTGTACTCAATTTGGTATTAAGGTTCAATCTGTACGGGTACAAGGCCTTGTAACTAAGGGATATAAATTTATATAACTTGGTATAAGATTTTTAGTATCACAGTTTAATTTATATTACACTTAATGATACTGTTACAGGTAAGGCCGGGTTTTCTCCTTTCTCCTGGCCTTCCTATTTTCTTTATTTCAATTGGAGCTATAATATGATAATACAAAGCAAACCCACAGTAAATTGTGGCAGAGAAATAAATACAACTCAAGATATCAGGGTTGTACAGAATAAAAGAAATACTAACAAAAGATGCCACTCTTGCGACCGCAAGGGGTATCTTTTAAACGGATACTGCTCACAACAATGTGAAGAAGGCAGTAACCCAACACAAAGGGCGTAAGCTCTAAAGAAAAGTTTCGTCCGACTTTTCTTTACCTTATAAATACTATTGACTTGCAGACAATACATATTTATATTAAAGTATCGTACTTAGATAGGCGATAAACAATTAACCTACCGTATGGAGGAAAATAAAATGACTAATAAACTATACACACGTAATACAGGTCTATTTGACCTATTCTTTAAAGATTTTTTCAACGACGAACATTTCACCCCGCTTGAGAAAATACATTACCCCGTAGATATATACGAATCACCTAGTGAGCTATGTTTTGATATAGTCGCTATAGGAGCACAGACAGACAATGTAGAGATTACTACAGAAGATGGCGATGTTCTAAAGGTAGAGTATAAAAAAGAAGATGAAGAAATGGATGTACAGAAATGGCATTCTAGAAATATCTCAAGAAAGAACTTTAATTTTGGCTGGAAGATTCCAGCTAGATTTGATCTTTCAAAAATAAATGCTAATTTTGAAGGAGGGGTTATAAAACTTCGAGTGCCTTTAAAAGACGAGTCCAAGCCTAAAAAAATTAAATTAGGATAAATAACTAACAATACCCGTTTAAACCTATCTAAGATATTTAAAGCCCTGCTTAATAAGCGGGGCTTTTCTTTTTTAGTAATTTGGCATAAGAAGGACAGTATAACTTATAACTAAATAGAAAGGGTAAGGAATGTTTAAAACAAAAACTTGGTATATTGCAGCCACTGACGGAGACTGTTCCGCAGGCTGCAAAGAATTTGATAAGTATATGGAAAAAATGGAGGGTGACGAATGGAACCTGTACCATTTTGAAACGTATAGTAGTCCTATAACCAATGGAAAACAATTTGGGATGTGTACAACAATAGTTGTGATACACAATAAATAGAAAGGTAGAGAAACAGTTAAATCGTTTCTCTTTATTATAGATTTATAGGTATAAGAAGAGTGACAGCAGTTTTATTTAAATAACAAGGGGCATTATGAGTAAAAACAACATTTATACAGAAATGTATAACGACAGAGTTAGCAAAATCTCAAACACAGTTGACTATGGGAAGTTGCTAATAAAGTTAAAAATAATCTCTTCTATCGAAGAGGAAAGCGTAAGCAAATAACTAAACAAGATAAAAGAAGAAAAATCTTCAGGCTACAAAAAAGTAGAGACGAT
>JACKQG010000459.1_pt1 | contig 59406 bp, 65 predicted proteins | sample 8237621 | NCBI WGS metagenome assembly JACKQG01 (sample SAMN15677084, study PRJNA649215) | marine metagenome | biome: marine; feature: Black Sea; material: saline water; isolation source: suspended particulate matter (SPM) from the Black Sea western gyre | collected 2013-06-09/2013-06-10 | depth... | reverse complement strand
AATAACATTTTCCATAAGACTCAAACTTTTTCATTTTATTTATTTCCTTCTACTTATTAGTTTGATTTCTCAATATTACATTTAGTGTTTTTAATTATAACATATGTAAGCTTTGATACTTCTTTTTTAGCTTTATCTATTATTTTTTTGTTTATTCTGAAAGAGTATATTATTTTAAACATTTATTTAGAATATACTCAACTATTATTATGTATAACAATTTCAAATGGCTCATACATCCATTCCTTAAATGAAGTATTAGTATCGGATTCCCAGACATAAAATTCACCTGGATATAATAGGTAATTTTCTGAAAGTTCGCCATCCCATTCATAAAGATACCAATCTGAACAAATTGAATCAGGATAAATATCAGCACATTTACCTTCTAAAGGACCGATAACCGAATTCTGTACTTTATTCTCTCCAACTATTGCAGAATCACTATAGTTGAATCCAGGACTGATTGTCATCTCAGATTGATTATAAAAAATAATTTTAATCAATAATTCAGAACCACTGAAAAAAATCCTATCAATCGTTACAGTTACTTTTTCCTTTGTTTGACTTATATCATCAATATCAAATATGGTTTCTGATAACATGAAGCCTTTTCTTTTATAATCAATTATTTTCCAGTTATCATTTATTTTTTCTAAAATAACTTTACCTTTAGTTTCAATTGAATAATCTAAGCCCTCCTGTTTAAATTCCATCCATCCTTCTGCTCTGTTTCCTTTAATTTCATCAACTCTGAAAATAATATCAGTTATGTTCTCATCTTTAGAAGAATACTTTGTTGTAGCTTTATATTCCTCGTTTTTATATTCCACTAAAAGTTTTGCAGACTTATCAGTTAGATCAAGCTGCTTTTCAAAATCATCATTTTTAATTGCATTAATATATTCATTGATAACATCTAAAATTACATCCTCTTTTGTTAATTCAGTTTCTTCCTCGATTATCTCCTCTTCCTCTTGTTGATTTTCATTAAATTCTTCTATTATTTTATTTTTTTCTTGGAGTTCCTTTTCTAATTCAACTATCCTATTTTCCAATTCTTCGATCTTCGATTCATCTTTACAGCCAGATAATGCTAAATTAAAAATCAATATTAAAACTATCAATAGAATAATATAAAAATTTTTTTTATTAATCCCCAAATTAACTCCTTTAACTATTAATTTTTAATTAATAAAGAAAGCCACCACTTTGGCGCGCCATTTGGCTTTATCGGTGACCATATATATCATTCTAACTGACCAGTCATAGAAACTCAAAGAGCCTTTGACTCCGTAAAACTTCCTTAAAACCTGCATTTATTACTTACCCAGATTTTTCATTATGTGTTTGAACTTATGCAAATTAAAAAAAGGGGTAACTTTAATACCCCTTTCAATTCAAAGTTCTAACTATCACAACCCTATTTTATCAGCTACTTCACGCATCCCCATAATGGCATCGTTAATTAGTTCTTTTAACTCCACTCCTAACATTTCTACTCCTTTTTCAATCACCGAACGATCAACGCCAGCAGCAAATGATTTCTCTTTCCATTTTTTGATCACCGATTTTGCTTCCAGATCGGAAACGCTTTTCGATGGCCTTACCAGTGTCACGGCAGCGATAAATCCAGTCAATTCATCAACCGCATAGAGAGTTTTTTCCATTTTGGTTTTTGGCTCAACATCGCTGCAAATGCCCCAGCCATGGGAGACAACTGCTCTGATGTATTCTTCTGACCAACCTCGCTCCTCTAATATTTCCCTTGATTTCTGGCAATGTTGCTCGGGAAAACGTTCATAATCTAGGTCATGGATCAATCCAACTATTCCCCACTTATCTTCATCTTCGCCTGCTCTCCTGGCCATGTATCTCATTACTCCCTCAACCGAAAAAGCGTGCTTCAATAAACTTTCTGACTGATTAAATTCCTTAACAAGAGATATGGCCTCATTATAAGTTGGTTGGTGTCTTTCCATTTTACTATTCCTCTAATCTTTCTAATTTTTCTTCTACTGATTTTACTTTGTAAATGATTTGATCAGTAGCTCCTTTTTTCTCATCGATCACAATCGTCATTCCAATTCGATTGTTGGTCTCCAGTAATTTCTCCCGACACTTTTTAATTAAATTCATTACTTGATCCCATTCTCCCTCAATGTTTGTCCCCATTGAATGGAATTTATAAGATAATCCGCTTTCCTTTATCAATTTGAGCGCTTCAGCTATATCCCTACTTAAACTCTTTTCTTTACCATAGGGCCAGATTGTAAATGCAGCTATCATTTATCCTCCTTTCCGAGTAAGTATTTTTTAAACCAATCTAAGGCATAAGTCAAGACTTCATTTAGCTTATCTAAATTAGTAAAGGCATGGTCTCCGCCTTCGATATATTTTAGTTCCTTAATTTCATTCCCAATTGCTTCATATAAAACCTTAGCCTGATGCCGAGGAACCTGCTCATCCAAATAGCCATGGATAATCAATACCGGGCAATTTATTTTCTTTGCTTCCTTCCTGAAATCATATCTTTCCAGATCTTCATAAAATTCTTTTTTTATTTTGCTTCCATCAGGGAATTGATAATATCCCAATTTTTCCAGACTTTTTCCGGCTTCAATTCTTAATCTTGGAAAGTTAATTGGAGTGGCTAACAAAACAATAGCTTTAATTCTTTCATCTTTGGGCAAGGCCAAAACTGTCCTTCCACCCAAACTTGAACCAAGTAGTCCTAATCTATTTGAATCAATCTCTTTGACCTCAGTTAAAAAATTGATTGCCGCTTGCAAATCCTCAACTCTTTTAGTTAAGGTAGTATCTTCAAATTCTCCATTACTTTCTCCATTTAAGACTCCTCGATGGTCAAATCTTAATACTGCTATTCCTTCTAAGGGAAATCGATAGCCAATCTGGAAATATTTTTCACCTTTTTTATTAGATTTAAAGCCATGACTACAAATCAGGCAAGGAAACTTTTCTTCCCTATCCGGCAAATGCAAATCTCCAACTATCTTTTGACCCTTAACAAAAAACTCAACTCTTCTTTCCATTTTTCACCCCTTTTATAATCCTCTCAGATATTCTGGTATCCCTTTCTTCTGAGCTTCTTTCGGTATTCAGTTTTAACTATTTTGCCAAAGTGGGTGATCTTTTGAGGATGGAAGAAAAGTTGCTTGTTTGTGATAATTCCGCCGATAGCGGACTCAGATAAGACCTTTAAACTGTTTACTTGGCAGAATTCCTCTAAGAAGGGCTTAATCTTGTCTTTGCCCAGCCTAGGATATTGTTTTCTGAGGTTTCTGATAAAATCAACTACTCTTGGATCCCAGTCAGGTTTTCTTTTGTTCTTGGGAATCTTAGATTTATCGTTTAATACCTCTAATCTTCCGTTGTTTTCTTCCAATAGCTTCTTTCACTTGTAGATAGAGGACTTCTTTATGGAGAATGCTTCCTCTGCTGCTTTTAGACCGTATTATATTTTAATTTCTATAAAATCTAATATTATCAAAAATAAAATCCCATAAACCTTAAAAAAACGGAAATGAAAAATAGAAAATTTATAATCATATTAATAACAGTATTACTATTTGTCAATCGAATGCGTAGGTAAGTATCTTAAGGTAAAAACATCCTAGTATTAACAGGTATTCTATCATCAACCCTTATTGTATAAAGAGTCACATCCTTGCCTATAACCTATCGACAGCTTTTGCCATCTGTGAGCTGTTAAAATTAATATAAATTTTTGTAGTATCCAAACTTGCATGACCTAGTAGCTTTTGAACCTTAAAAAGATCAACCCCGGCTTCAATTAAATGGGTGGCAAAACTATGCCTGTTATGGGGAGCTCTCCATAATGTCTTAAAGTATGAATTGTATAGTCTTTACCAGATAACCCTGCAATTTTAATATACCTGTCAAATAGATTTTTTAAGCTGTTATGATGAATTCTTTGACCTGTTCTACCAATAAATAAAGCATTATTTTTTAAGGGTAGTCTTTCAGATAAATATTTATCTAATAGTTCTATAACTTTATCATGTAATGGTATTATTCTTTGATTTTTATTTTTAGATTTTCTTACAATTAAATACTTATTTCCTAAATTAATATCATTCCAATTAAGGTTAATAAGTTCAGTTCGCCTTAATCCAGTATATGCAAACATTGTAAATATCAGTTTGTCTCGTAAAGCATATTTTTTATATTTAGTATAAATATTATGTTCAGGGGCTTTAAGAAATTTTTCTAACTCAATATCATTAAAGACTTTTGGAATTTTAACTTTTTTTCTTGGAGGTCTGATTAAAATAGCTGGATTAGTACTAATATAACCAGAATTATGAAGAAACCTAAAGAAGTGATGAAATATATTTATTTTATTTGCAATTGAGCTTGAAGTGTAACTGTATGTTTGTCTTATATAATTTAAGTAATCCCTTAAATGATTCTGACTGATTTCATTAATATCAGTAACTTTTAAATATTCAAATAACTTTTCTAAGTCAGCCCTATATTTATGAATTGTGGATTTTGCAGCGTCTTTTTCTGTTTGTAAGTAATTTAAGAAATAATTGATGTATTGGTTCATAATAGGGTTGAGCCTAATAGTATTTTGTAGTGTTTAAGTAGAACTGGGACGGTATCAGGAGAATATGGTTTTGTGGAAGCTTTAAAAAGAAAGAAAGAATTATTACAAAAATGGGAAGAAGATGAAGATTTAAGAATTAAAAATTTTGTCAAAGATTTTAAAAATAGTTTAGATAAGCAAATTTTATTTGAGAAAAAAAGAGCAGACGAAGAAATAATAGAAAGAAAATTAGATTTTGGCGAAAATATTGATTTAGAATAATAATAAATAATTATTTATTTTATTATCACAACCTTAAACACATCTTTTAAGTAATTTTAGTTTATAACTCGGCAACTGTCACAATTACTTGACTTCATTACGGATATTTTAATCTTAACTTATAACAGATTTTGAAACATCTTTTTCAACTTGTAAATAATTTAAGAAATAATTAATATATTTTTATATATTAACATCATATTTTTATTAAAAGGTGTAAACTTAAAAATGGAAAAAAGAACTCTAAGTAGTACTGGTGAGAATCTATCAATTATAGGATTTGGCGGAATAATTGTAATGAATGAAACAAAGAAAAACTCTGCCAGTATTGTTTCCAAAGCAATAGACAGGGGAATTAATTATTTTGATGTAGCTCCAGAATATGGAAACGCTCAGGAAATGCTTGGACCTGCATTGAAAAAGTATAGAAAAAATATATTTCTTGCCTGTAAAACAGCCAAACGTACAAGCAAGGAAGCAAAAAAAGAACTTTATGATTCATTAAAAAAACTAAAGACCAATTATTTTGATCTTTATCAGTTCCACGGAGTTAAAACAATTGACGAGGTAAATAAAATTTTGGGAATAAATGGCGCTATGGAAACTTTTATCGAAGCAAAAGAGAAGGGATTTGTGAAGTATCTAGGTTTTAGCGCTCATTCAGAAGAAGCAGCACTTGCATTAATGGATCAATATGATTTTACTACTATTCTCTTTCCATTTAACTGGGCTATATGGTTAAAAGACAAATTTGGTCCCACAGTTCTAGATAAGGCGAAAGAAAAAGGATTAGGAATTCTTGCCCTAAAAGCACTTGCAAGACGATCTTTAGAAAAGGATGAGATACCCAAATGGAAAAAGTGTTGGTACTCTCCTATAGATGATTTTGAAGAAGCTTCCCTGTCACTGCGCTTTACGCTTTCATTGCCTGTAACTTCGGCAGTCTCTCCAAGTCATGCTGAACTACTATGGCTAGCCTGTGATATAGCGGATAATTATATACCTATAAAAAAGGAAGAAATTAAAATTTTGCAGGAAAAATCAAAAAGTGTTAAGACAATAACCGAACAACTCTAAGGTAATAACTTTAAGATCCATAAATTAAATGAGTACAGATCTACTTTCACTTCCTGCAGTTGGTAATAAAACTATTGCTGCATTACCTGTTGCTCTCAAAGTTTTTGATTTATAATAAGTTCTGTATGATAGAATATATCAGAAAATAAAAATTTACGGCATTTTAACCATTTAGGCGCAATGTTATTAAATCAACTAATTGTTAATTTCAAGTAATTAGTTTCAAATCTTTATTTTAATGGAGGTATTTATTATGAAATATAGGACAATGGGTAGAACAGGGTATAAGGTATCTGAAATTGGTTTTGGTGCATGGCAAATAGGTGGAGGAAGTTGGGGCACTCAGAGTGATGAAGATTCAATCAACGCTTTGTATACTGCTGTCGAAAAAGGAGTTAATTTTATAGACACAGCTGCTGGATATGGTAATGGTAAAAGTGAGAAAATTGTTGGAAAATTCATTAAAAATATAGGTAAAAGAATCTATATTGCTACTAAAACACCACCCCTTCCAGGAACCTGGCCACCTTCACCATATTGCATAGCTGATGACCGCTACCCTGAAAGTTATATTAGAAATAATGTTAATGAGAGATTAAAAAATCTTGATTTAGATAAATTAGATATACTTTTACTGCATACCTGGACACGTGCATGGAATAATAACCCAACTCCTCTTAAAATACTTGAAAAATTAAAAAACGAAGGAAAAATAGAAAATATAGGAATTTCAACCCCTGAACATGACCAAAACAGTGTTATAGACCTTATGAGAAATGGATTAGTTGATGTTGTAGAAGTAATATATAACATTTTTGAACAAGAACCTGCTGCTGAATTATTGCCAACTGCAGAAAAGTATAATGTTGGACTTATAGGTCGAGTACCTTTTGACGAAGGTTCACTTACAGGTAAATATACCATTGATACAATATTTGAAGAAGGGGATTTCAGGCGTAATTATTTTACAGGTGACAAATTAAAAAAGACATTAGAACGTGTAGAAAAAGTCAGAGAAGATATAAAAGATACAGGTCTAACATTACCGCAGGCTGCATTGTTATTTGTATTGAATCAGCCTTTAATAAGTACAGTTATTCCAGGGATGCGAAATGTTAATCAGGTACAGGTAAATACAGCAGTTTCAGATATGCCACCTTTATCTGGAGACATTGTGATAAAACTAAGAAAGCATAACTGGCTCAGGGCTTTTTGGTATTCTGGATAGGTTGCATAAAATACTTTTATTTTAAAAGAATTGAAGGATTTTATAGTATCTTAATTTAATTAACTAGTAATTAAATTTATTATTATTCGTTATTGACCATTTAAATGAGATATAAAATTTTAGGAAAAACAGGCCTAAAAGTTTCTGAACTTGCTTTTGGAGCAATTCAAATAACTAGAATTGACCAAAAAGATGCAATAGATCTAATACGTTTTGCTTATGATTCAGGAATTAATTTGATTGACACTGCAAATTCCTATTTTAATAGCGAGGAGATTTTAGGAGAGGCATTAAAAGGTATAAGGGAAAAAGTCTATATAATTTCAAAGTCGGGGAAAAGAGATAAAAAGAATTTTCTACAGGATTTGGACACAAGTTTAAAAAGGCTTAAAACAGATTATATTGACATTTATTTTTTTCACGGTATCTCTAAAAATAATGAATTCGACCAGATTGAAGGATCTGGAGTTATCGAAGCCTTAATAAAGGAAAGGGATAAGGGAAAGGTAAAATTTATTGGTTTTTCCTGCCATAATCCAGCTGTTATCGACAGGTTTTTTAAAGTTAAGGATTTTTCAGTATTAATGATTCCATTAAATTTTATAACAACTGAATATGTTGAAGAAAATCTTTTATATAAATTTAATCAAAATAAAACAGGACTGCTTGCAATGAAACCCTTTGGTGGTGGCAGGCTTATGGATATTGAAATTTGTTTTAAATTCTTGAAGCAGTATCCCCAGGTAATTCCTGTTGCTGGTATGCAATCAATAGATGAATTAAAGCAAAATTTAATTTATATTGAAAAAGATGACAAGTTGACTGAAGCAGATCATAAAATAATCAAAGAATTATCGGAAGAATTGGGTACAAAATTCTGCAGGGGATGTGGCTATTGCATGCCTTGCGAGGAAAAGGGGATAGAAATAACAGATATAAATTTTATAGAAGTTTATCACAAACAATTTCCACATGATTATTTCTGGAACATTGGTTTGGATAAAAAAGTTGAAGTTGCCAGAGAGTGTATTGAGTGTGGAAAATGCAGCGAGAAATGTCCGTTTGATCTTAATGTTCCAGAAATAATAAAGAAGAACATAGCTTTTTTTGATAGTTTGAAGAAAGTCTAATGTTTTATTTGGTTCTCTAATTTAATTTATAAAAATTTTTATTTAAAAATAACCCAGGAGATATTGCAGGCTTAGACTGACTTCAATATAAAAAATTTCCTTTTAAATGACTTTCATAATGAATGAAATATTCGGTTTTTTAAAGGCACTTAAGAAACAGATCCTTATAAAGCAATTTTATTTATTATTTATATACAAGTTTAAACACATTTTTTAAGCATCTTTAGTTTATAACTCGGCTTACAGGCTAACTCCAAATTATTTTTATAACTGCAGAAGCTAAAAATACTTAAAAAATCCTTTTCAGAAGATTTGTATTTTTTTACTATCTGAATCAAAGAGACACTTTGGCATAAAATTAATTTTTACCCTTTTATTGATTAAAGGAAGTGATCATAATATAATTTCAACATTATAATCTTTCCAAAAGAGTTAACTATGAAAAAAATCTTATCACTATCCTTAATTGTTTTTCTTTTTGCTTTTCTTATTAATTTCCTTTTTACTGCTCCACTTGCTGCGGAAGATGAGTATTTAGCTCCTCAGGGAATAGAGGGGGAACTTGTATATATTCCATATCCTGTGGAAATTAATGTTGATGGTGACTTAAGTGACTGGGATAATATAGAACGGTTTACAGTAGATACCGGTCCAATTACATCGGGAGACCCGACTGACAATGGCCAGTTTACCTTTGCCATCTGTGCCGATATGGAAAATATCTATGTCAGCATGACCATGCCGGATAAAAAAATAATCGGAGGGATGCATGGCCCTGATTTCTGAAACTAAGACTCTTTTGAGCTCTATTTTAACTTTACTGAAAATCTTGCTACGAAATACACAGAGGGTATTTTTCAGGTTAATGTGAATGCTACAAATTTAAAGATAACAGATCCTAATGCCCTTTCAATAAGTGGCATTAGTGGCATTCCTTTTATAAAGGAGAACCGTCTCGTTAAAGGCTATGCCTTCTACACAGATGATGGATGGGGTATTGAAGTAGCTTTCAAACTGTACGACGATATAAAACCTTACCATGGATATACTATTGGATTACAGATGCAGGCCAACGGTGCTACAGAAAAAGATCGGGATTCAATACTGACATGGTCTAAATTTGACGTTGACAATGAATCCTACCTGAACCCCAGTCTTTTTGGAACCGCTGTTTTCTATGAGATTGGACAGACCAATATTCCAGAACCAGCTGAAAGAGCCCTTCTTGAAATAGTGGAAAAAGAGACCATTTCTCTGGAAGATCTTCCCATTATACGGGTTAACCAGGTCGGATATTACCCCGATGGGCCGAAGTTTGCGGTTATACTAATCAAAGGTGAAACTCCACTGAAGTGGGAGCTAATTTACGGAGAGGGAAATACAGTTTTAGATGGTGAAACCGAGTCTTTAGGGTTTGACAGCACGTCCTGCGACTACCTGCACCGAATTGATTTTTCAGAATTTAGTGGTATCGGAATTGGATTTATACTGAAAGTGGTAACTTTTGAAAGTTTTCCTTTTGATATCGGTGAAGATATTTATCACCAGCTGAAGACAGATGCATTACATTACTATTATTACAGCCGTATAGGGATTCCAATGGAAGAAGAATACGCAGGTGAGCAGTGGGCGAGAAATGCCTTTTACACATCAGACAGCAGTGTTACACCCTTTGCTGGGACTGATTCGGCGGGAAACTATTGGCCGGAAAGGGATTATACACTGAATGCTGGGAGAGGCTAGATGGATGCGGGAGACTATGGTAAATATGTTGTCAATGGTGGCATTACAGTATGGACTCTCCTTAACCTTTATGAAAGAAATCCAGAAAACTTCGTTGATGGCTCCATGAAAATTCCTGAGAGCGGAAATGGAGTACCAGATATATTAGACGAGACCCGATGGGAAATGGATTTCCTGCTTGGAATGCAGGTTCCTGATGGACAGCCTGATGCTGGTATGGTTCACCATAAATTACATGAGCTTTATTGGTCGCCTTTACCTTATGTAGCTCCTGAAACCTCTGAGGACAGGTATGTTTATCAGCCTTCCACAGCTGCCACTCTAAATATGTCAGCAGCAGCTGCAATGTTCTCCAGGCTCATAGCCCCGTATGATGAAGAGTATGCTGAAAAGTGCCTGAAAGCAGCAGAGAAGGCATGGCAGGCTGCAAATGACAATCCTGTCTTTACATACGGCAATATACCCGGAGGCGGCGGGGGGAACTACGATGACGCTTTTGTAAATGATGAGTTTCTGTGGGCTGCTTCAGAGCTTTTTATCACAACTGGTGAGGCAGAATACAGGAAAGTGGTTGAAATTAATATAAATACCAGGAGACCTAATAAACTTCTGCTAGACTACAATGGTCCTATGTCATGGGACAATGTTGGCGGTTTAGGAATGCTCTCACTTTTTACTTCTGAAAATAATCTGGATAAAAAAACATTAGAAAATATAAAGAATAGAATAGTGGAAAGCGCTGATTCGTATATAAGGCAGCTGAATCTGAAAAAATATGCCATGCCCATGGTTGATTATTACTGGGGATCTAACTCCCAGATTTTAAACAAAATGATAGTTATGGGCTATGCCTATGACATTACTGAAGATAAGATTTATCTTGATGCCATGCTAACCAGTATGGATTATATTTTGGGCAGGAATGCCCTCTGTAAAAGTTTATCTCAGGCTACAGTGAAAATCCACTTACCTATCCACATCATAGATGGTGGGGTAATGATCCTTCAATGGAGCTGCCTCCGACTCCTCCTGGAGTTATTGCTGGCGGTCCAAATCAGGATGCCAGTGATGAAGGCGTATCCTATTTTGTAGATAAAGTTGGTCCTGCAAAAAGATATGCAGATGTTGCGAAATCCTTCTCAACCAATGAAGTGGCAATCAACTGGAATGCTCCACTGGTCTGGGTTACTGCCTTTATGGATGAGAAAAATAATCCGGAAGCTGGAGTACATATAGTCCGTGCCGGAGTAGAGAAAAAGAATGTTGTTTTCTATGTTATAATTGTTCTTGCAGCTGCAGTTCCGTTACTGATTGTCGGGTTATTTGTAGGCTTGCTAGTGAGAAAGAGAAAGAGCACCGGCAAGAAAAAGTAAAAAAGAGTATTAAAAAACGTGAAACTGTAAATTTAAAATTAAGGGGCTATCCAAAAAGATAGCCCCTTTCCTTTTTATTAGAATATGTTAGGAAAAAATTGAAAGTGGAATGATTTGGAGTTCGAGATTTTTTATTTTTTAAATTGCCTGTTTATAACATATAATACATAAAAGAGTTACACGTAGATTAATAGATTTTAAACATTATTATAGTATTCAGGAATATAAAAAGGGGGTTCAGAATGGCTGAGAACAAGAAGGATAAAAGCCCGATAGAAAGCTTTGGTGATATGGTAAAAGAATTTGGGGAAGCAATCAGTAAAATTTTCAGCGATCCCGAACTGAAGAAAAAAGCAAAGGAATTTGCAAAAAGTGCTGAAGAATCTGCAAAGGCTTTTGGGAAAAGGTTTAAGGATGAAGGAGTAAAAGACAAATTTAAGGATTTTGGAAAAGCTGCCCGGAATTTTGGAGATAGTGTATCTGATTATTTTAAAGATGATAAAGAAAAAGAAGAGGATATTAACCAAAAAGAATTTGAATGGGAAAAAAAATTAGATGAAAAAATGAAAAAGTTCGGAGAAAAAACAGAAAAAGCAGGAAAGGAATTTGGCAGGAAGATAGAAGAAGTCGGGGATAAAGTAGATCATTACTTTAAGGGTACAAGAGGCGGGCGAATAACCGGCTACAGCTTTGCTATTATGTGGAGTGTTATATTCTTTGTATTTTTTAATTTTTACCAGTCATATATAGCTTACTATCATTATGACGGTATCTGGCATAGATACCCCCTCCTGACTGAAAGCTTCAGTCAATGGCTGCCTATTGTATCGGTAGCGCTGGTTGCATCTATGATCGGGAGTATCTTATTGATTATCTATGATGGTTATTTCTTCCGTCAGATTATCCGTATTGTTCTTAATTTGTTTGGACTGACAGCTATTATTTCGCTGCTCACTGTATTCCCGTTTGATTTTACAGTATTCCCGAGAGATTTAACCGGTATTCTCAATCCAATTGTCATTATAGTTCTAATATTAATTATTATTGGAATAGGAATAGAGACCATGGTGAGATTAATAAAATTAATTGTTAATGCAGCAGGGAGCCCTTAGAAGCAGAAGCTTTAAAGAAATAAAGCGGGAAGTTCTATATAAAGATTGAAAAAAGAATAAATCCAGTAAGTGGATTACTTATTCTGCCCCAAAAACTCTATACAAGAGCAGATATTTAGAGAAAAAATAATGAATAACAAGACCAGGGTCAGTGTCGTAAAATGTAAAAGCTACAACAAAATAAGTTTAAATGAAGCCGTCAGCAGATGTGTTAGCCTGTTAGGCGGTTTTAAAAAATTTATAAATCCCAAAAGTAAAATTGTAATAAAGCCAAACTTATTTTTAGCGGCTGCGCCCGAAAAGGCAGTAACTACTCATCCTTTATTTATAGAAGCTGTCATTGAAAATATTATTAGAAAAATATTTTTATTAAAAATATATTAAAAATAATTTTTATAATATGTATAATAGACATAGTATTTAAGAAAGTTTTTGTTTTAGACCACAGGAGGATTTTATGTGTAATAGCGGATCATCAGGAACCATAAAGGGTGTTTTTATAGGATTTACCCTGGGATTTGTAGTAGGGGCAGTTACAGCACTATTTTTGACTACTAAAACTGGCGAAGAGTTAAGGGCGGATATAAAAAGAATAACAAAAGATATAGGAAATAAAGTTGAAGAGAAAGCCAGTAGGATTAAGAACATAACCAGGGAAAAATATAATGAGATCGTAAATAGTGTTGTTTCAAATTACGAAAAGATAAAAGACCTTACCGAAAAAGAAATAGAATTCATAAAAAAAGTAATAGCTGAACAGAAAGACATATCAAAATAATTAAAATTTTCTGTGTTTAGATATTTATATTTAAGACCTTTGTCCCGTAATGAATTTATAGCCTTTATCACTACCGGTATAAGTGAAGGTTATCTGAGCTTTGTTTTAAATTATTTCTTTTAAAAATCTTTTTTTGTTTTTTATATTATTATTATATTAATATATATTAATATTGTGGTTGTATAATATATTATAATTTTATTATTGAAGATCATGTTTTGAACATTAAAAAATGTCTGATAAGACAGCTGTAATTGTCTATAACAAATCAGTATTTTTTGAAAGGATAATAAAATGGCAAGAGTTAAGGAAACATATCCAGTTCTGGGGATTACCTGTGCATCATGTGTGAGAAAAATAGAAACAGTACTTAACAAAACTAATGGAGTAACTGAAGCGACTGTTAATTTTGCTACAGAAAAGGTAACCATTGAATATGACAATGATAAGCTGAACCTGGATGAAATAAAGAAAATAATAAAAAGTATAGGTTACGAGCTTATTACTTAAATTAGTCCATCTTAGAACAGATAAGAAGAGGGTTATGGACCGGAAAAACAAACTTACTTTAGAAGAGAGAAAAGAGCTTATAGAAAAAAAGATTCAGAAAAAGCTTCTTCAAAAGTTAGCTGTAGGAGCTTTTCTCGCTATAATAATAATGCTGTCTTCTATGAACCTAATTCCCGGGCTTTCTTTACTTTCAATTAAAATCAGATATATCATTATTTTTATTTTAGCCTGTCCTGTTCAGATATGGGTGGGTTCTCAATTCTATAACGGACTGGTTGTGGTTTTCAAATATAGAACTGCAGATATGAATACCCTGGTTGCCGTAGGAACCTTATCTGCTTTTATTTACAGTACTTTTGTAACATTTTTTTCTGATTTTTTTATAAAATTTGGAATTGAGCCCCATATATACTTTGATACGGCAGCAGTGATTATTGTTTTGATACTTCTTGGAAGGTTTTTCGAAGCAAAGTCAAAAAGCAGGGCTTCAAGCGCAATTAAAAAGCTTTTAAAACTAAGAGCATTAAAAGCAACAGTAATCAGAGATGGAAAAGAAGAAGAGATTGATGTAGATGATGCAGCAGTAGGAGATATTATATTGGTTAAGCCCGGGGAAAAGATACCAGTAGATGGATCTATAATAGAAGGAGATTCAGCTGTAAATGAATCTATGGCTACAGGGGAGTCAATACCAGTTGATAAAAAACCTGGAGATGAAGTAATTGGGTCCACTATAAATTTAACAGGTTTTTTAAAATTTAGAGCAACCAGAGTTGGGAAGGATACATTTCTCAGTCAGATAATAAGATTGGTAGAGGAATCGCAAGCTTCGAAAGCTCCCATACAGAGACTTGTAGACAAAGTTGCCAGTTATTTTGTGCCTGCGGTTATCTTAATAGCTTTAGTCACTTTTACTGTGTGGCTTATATGGGGACCAAAACCTTCCATAACTTTTGCTCTGGTCAATTTTGTTTCAGTACTTATTATTGCCTGTCCCTGTGCTCTGGGACTTGCCACGCCTACAGCAATAATTGTTGGTACAGGCAGGGGTGCAGAAAATGGAATTTTAATAAAAGATGCCCAAAGCCTTGAACTTGCTCACAGATTAAATATCATTGTATTTGATAAAACTGGTACATTAACCAGGGGTGAACCGGAAGTAAGTGAGATAATTGTTAAAAAGGGCAGTTTAATAAACACATCTGAACAGTTGCTATATATAGCGGCAAGTTCAGAACTGTATTCTGAACACCCTCTTGGTAAGGCAATAGTAAAGAAAGCAAAGGATTCTGGTTTGAAATTAAAAGAGCCGCAAGAATTCATATCCATAGCCGGTAAGGGTATAAGAGCAAAAGTGGATGACAGAGAGATTCTTAAAGGAAACTTAAAATTGATGATGGAAAATAAGGTTCAGTTGGGCAATCTGGTGGAAGAAGAACAAAAGCTTTCAGAAATGGGACTTACCCCTGTATTTGTCTCAGTTGATAATAAACCTGCAGGTATTATAGCTTTTTCTGATGCTCTAAAAAACAATGCTAAGGATGTTGTCTTGAGATTAAAAAAATTAGGACTGGAAGTGGCAATGCTTACCGGTGATAATAGAAACACGGCTCTGGCTATTGGCAGGAGAGCAGGGATTGGTAAAGTAATTTCGGAAGTATTACCCGGAGAAAAAGCAGAGGAAATTAAAAAACTTCAGAAAGAGGGGAAAATCGTTGCTATGGTCGGAGATGGTATAAATGATGCACCTGCATTGGCGCAGTCAGATATAGGTATTGCAATTGGAACTGGAACCGATGTTGCTATGGAATCGAGTCAGATTACATTAATTAAGGGAGACTTATATGGAGTCCTCAAGGCAATAATACTTTCGAGAAATACTGTAAGAATTATAAAGCAGAATCTATTCTGGGCATTTTTTTATAATATAATATTGATCCCGGTTGCTGCAGGAGTACTTTATCCGTTTTTTGGAATACTTGTAAGTCCGATATTTGCTGCAGGAGCTATGGCTTTTAGCAGTATTTCTGTGATCAGCAATTCATTAAGACTCAGAATATTATCATTAAAATAGATAATTGGGATCTATGATAAATAAAGAAAAAAAAATTGTAATAATTGGAGCTATTTCTGCGGGCACTTCTACAGCAGCTAAAATTAGAAGAAAAAGTGAGAATGCAGAAATCGTTATATATCTGACATTAGAAATTTCTTAGCCTGTATGTGGGAACCTTCACAAATTGTAAAACTACAAGTCCACCTATAAGAAAAAACAAAGTGCTTAGCAGAGCTATTCTCTGGCTTTTGGTAATAAAGGATATTACACCAAATGCAGTAGGGCCTATAATCGCGGATACCTTGCCGCTTATGGAATAAAAGCCGAAAAATTCAGCCTCACTATCCCGGGGTATGAGAAAAGTCATAAGACTTCTACTTGCTATCAGAGTCGATCCTGTAGAGATAGCAGCTAATATCCAGCATATATAAAACACTGCTCTTATATTAATAAAAGCGGTTATCAGAAGTATTATTATAATCCACATAATTAAAGTTATAGTAATGGTTACTTTTGGACCTATCTTATCGGTTAGCCAGCCAAAGAAAAAAGAGCTTATAATAGTGGGTATATGTCCTAATATAAAAAGAATGGTTATTTCGAGCAACCCAAACCCCAGAGTATTTTTAGCGTATATAGCCGCATAAAGAGCCAGAATAGAGAAAGCATTACAAAAAAGAAAATATGAAATTAAGAATTTTGTAAGATTCATACGCTTTTTTATATTCTTTAAAGTATTTGCCAGTTTTTTAAATCCATACGAAATATAAGAGGTACTGATTTTTACGGGTTTAACAGCCGGTGAATCCTTAAGTAGTATAAAAGATGGTAGTGAAAATATTAAAAAGAAGATACAGGTAATAAGAAAGGTAATTCTAATATTTGATAAATTTGACGGTACCAACCCTCCCCTTACGAAAGGATAGATTAAGATTAAAATTAAAAGACCTCCCAGATAACCTGCTGAAAAGCCGAAACCGGATATAATCCCGGTATTTTTTTTTGACGATAGCTGGGGTAAAAATGAATTATAAAACTCCATTGAAGTCTGATAAAAAACATTGCAAATAATAAATAAAATTACAGCCAGGGTGACCATTCCTTCTTTTAAGAAGAATAGAAGAAAGCTGAAAAAAATACAGGCCAGGGTAAGAAAAGTCAAAAATTTATTCTTGGATCTTGAGGTATCTGCAATTGCGCCAAATATAGGTGCCAGGAAGGATACGATTATCATAGAAACACCGCTGGCAATTCCCCACATCAAGTCTCCAAAATTTTGGGAATAAATTTCCGGGGATACTATTATACTGGTAAAATAAACCGGAAAAATTATGGTAATTATCACCACTGCAAATGAAGTATTGGCAAGGTCATATAGAGCCCATGATATAACAGGAGGCCTGAAAAGTGTCCTAATGTTGTCTTTAAGAGCATTCCTCATCATATAAATAATTGTTTGAAGTATTTAAAATTCAAACTTATTATCTTAAAAAAGTCATAATTTTGCTATGAAAATTAAAAAGTAGTCTTTGATATGTTTTTAGATAATTGATTTACAGGAAGATGAGCCTGAATAGAGCTTGTATGAATAGTTGCAAATAAATTGCCCGGGTAATATCATTATCATTATATTAAGAATTAATTTAAAAAATTAGGGAAATCAATGAAGGTCTCAAATTTAACTTGGAAGATTGGCGGGGAAGCTGGTTTTGGAATATTATCCACTGGAAAAATTTTTTCAAAGATCTTTGCCAAAAAGGGATATTTTGTTATTGATAACAACGAATATCCTTCCCTGATAAGAGGCGGGCATAATACTTATACCATCCGGATAAGCTCTAATGAAATTTTCTCCACCAATAAGGATATAAATATTTTGGTCGCGTTGAATGAAGAGACTATCAGACTTCATCAGGAAGAAGTAACATATGGAGGATATATTGTTTATGATGAAAATGATTGCAATATCGGAGATTTTAAAAAGGCGAGGAAAGATATTAATTATGTTATGGTACCTTTTTCTAAAATAATTTCAGAATTAGGAGCTCCTAAAGTTATGGTAAATAATGTTTCATTGGGAGTATCAGTTGCTCTAATTAATTATGACCTGGAAATACTTAAAAATGTAATAAAAGATATCTTTGGCAGGAAAGGGTCTGAAATTGTTAATTTGAATATTAAATCATCTGAATTAGGGTATAAATATATAAAAGAAAAATTAAAAATAAATGTTTATGAACTGGAAATAGTAAAGCCGGTAAGTAAAATGCTGGTAACAGGCAATGATGCGGCTTTTTTAGGAGCGGTAAGATCTGGTTGTAAATTTTATGCCGCTTATCCTATGACCCCTTCTTCTTCAATACTTCATCTGTTTGCTTCTATAGAAGACGATTATAATATTGTGACCAAACACGCAGAGGATGAAATAGCAGTGATTAATATGGCAATTGGCGCCTCTTTTGCGGGTGCAAGGGTAATGGTTGCTACATCGGGTGGCGGCTTTTCTCTTATGAATGAAGGAATAAGCAGTGCTGCCATGACTGAAACTCCTATTGTTATTGTATTATGCCAGAGGCCTGCTCCTGCTACTGGTCTGCCTACGTGGACAGAACAGGGAGATATGTTATTTGCGGTTCATTCGTCTCATGGCGAATTTTTAAGGGTAGTAATAGCACCTGGTGATCCTGAAGAATGTTTTTACCTTACGGGTGAGGCATTTAATCTTGCTGACAAATATCAAATTCCGGTAATTATAATGCTGGATAAATATTTATCAGAAAGCCATTTTTCGTATGAAAAATTTGATTTTAAAAATATAACAGTGGACAGGGGCAAATTGTTAAGTAAAAGCAAAGATATAGATGGAGGGTACAGGCGTTATTTTAATACTGACGATGGCATCTCTCCCAGAGTTGTAGCCGGAATAGAAGGTGGAATTCATATAGCTAACAGTGATGAACACGATGAAGATGGATATTCTGAAGAAAGTGCTCACAATAGGAAGATTATGGTAGATAAAAGGTTTAGAAAAATAAAGAAGTTGATTGAAGAAATTCCTCTTCCCAAAATTTATGGTCCTATAGATGCTGAAATTACTATCTGGAGTTGGGGTTCTTGTAAGGGTCCTATTCTTGAAGCTATGAATATATTGAATCAGAAGGAAAAAAAAGTAAATTTGATTCACTTTACATATTTGTATCCGTTTGACAGCGAATCTATTGAGGGAATTATTGGAGAAAGCAATAAAAATGTAGTAGTAGAGAATAACAAGACGGCACAACTGGCAAAAATTATAATGATGAATACTGGTTACAAGATAAAAAATAAAATATTAAAATATAGTGGAAGGCAGTTTCTACCTGAGGAAATTATTAGTGGCATTGAAAAAATAGAATAGAAGTTTAAATTATTTATATTAAATGAATATTACTCTGACAATAAATGGTGATGGACAAGACTAAAAGCAAATCTTCAAAAGAAAATTATAATTTAAAACCCGGTGATTTCAACACTGGAAGAAAACCCACATGGTGTCCTGGATGTGGAAATTACGGGATTTGGAATTCACTTAAGAAAACATTTGTAAAGCTTTATCTGATTCCACATGAAATCCTAATTGTCTATGGCATTGGCTGCTCGGGTAATGGTGCTAATTTTATAAAAACTTATGCGTTTCATGCTCTGCATGGAAGGGCGCTTCCTGTAGCTACAGGGGCGAAACTTGCAAATCATAAGTTGAATGTAATAATTATGGGCGGAGATGGCGATGGAGTCGGTATTGGTGGGAACCACTTTATACATACATGCAGAAGAAATATTAATATGACTTATCTATTGCATAATAATAAAGTTTACGGACTTACTACTGGCCAGACTGCTCCGACAAGCGATGAAGGTTTTAAAACCAAATCAACACCATCAGGAGTACTGGAGAAACCGGTCAACCCGGTTTTGCTGGCTCTGGCATCCGGAGCAACATATGTTGCAAGAGGTTTTTCAGGAGATACCGGTCATCTTTCAGAAGTAATAAGAAAGGCTATAAAGCATAAAGGCTTTTCTTTTATAGATATTCTGCAGCCGTGTGTGACATTCAACAAACAAAATACATATGACTTTTATAGAGAGAAGATATACAAGCTGGATGAACTTGAAAGTTATGATAAAAGTGACCTGAATGAAGCAATTAAAAGATCCATGGAAGAAGAAAAAATACCGGTAGGGATTTTTTATCAGGTGGAAAGACCATTATATGAGGATGGACTGAAGCAAATAGAGAGAAAACCGCTGGTAGATCATATTATAACAGATATAGACATTAACAGACTGCTGAATAATTATTATTAATGAATTACTGCTGCCTTGCTATACGAGAATTTGTATATGAATAACAGCAATCCGGATAAACATAGAGAATTTAAAATAGTTGCTATATATGGCAGTCCCAAAAAAACAGGTAATACAAGCTTATTATTGGATAGATTTCTCGAGGGTGTAGCAGCAGCTCGTAAATCGTCTGAAAAAGATATAAAAATTAAAAAGATTATAGTCAGGGATTTAAATATTTCTCCATGCAGGGAATGCTGTAATTGTTCAAGGACCGGAGAATGCGTAATAAAAGATGATATGCAGCAGGTATATAAAGAATTAATTGAAGCCGACTTTTTAGCTGTAGCATCTCCAGTTTTTTTTACTACTGTATCCGGATACCTTAAAGCTCTGATTGATAGATGCCAGAGATTTTGGTCACTAAAATACGAACACAAGAAAAAAATAATTACTAAAAAGAGAAAAGGTATCTTTATAAGTACTGCGGGCTCCGGTTCTAAAGATATTTTTAACTGTCCCAAAAAGGTAATCCGTTCTTTATTTGATGTATTATATGTTGATTATTTGTGTGATTTTGTGTTTAATAATGTGGATAGCCAGGGTGATATATTAAAAAATAAGAAAGCTATGGAGGATATATACAGATTTGGTAAAGAAAAAGCTTTTTAAATCAGGAGGTATATTGAAAAGAAATTTTTTAATGACTTTGACAGTATTTATAATTATAATAACCTTCTTCATTTTTACAGGATGCAAGTCGACATCTGGTGATTTCACACTAATGGATCTGGATGGAAATGAAATATCATTGTCTGATTTTAATGGAAAAATTTTAATATTAAACTTCTGGGCTACGTGGTGTCCCCCCTGTAGAGAGGAGATTCCCAACTTTGTTGAAGTATATAATGAATATGAGTCTAAAGATGTTCAATTTATAGGGGTATCAAATGAGGATATTTCCACTTTAAAAAGTTTTGTTGAGGATTATGACATAAGTTACCCTATTTTAATTGATGATGCAAATATTATGGGAAAGTGGGGGATAAGTGCAATTCCTACTACTTTCGTGTTTGATAAAAACGGACAGATTATTTTTAAGAATGTCGGCATGATGACCGGAGAACAACTTAAAAACATCATAGAAGATGAATTGTAATGTTAGAGATTGGTTTATTCTCTGCTTTTATTGCCGGACTGCTGACATTTATTTCTCCCTGTGTTTTACCTCTTATTCCGGTTTATATAAGCCTGATGTCCGATAGAGCAATTTATAAAAGCAGCAGCATAAGATTTTCTGAAAGACTTCATCTATTTTTAAATAGCATATTCTTTGTATTAGGATTTTCAATAGTCTTTATAATCCTGGGCTCAACTGCTACTGCTATCGGCCGGATGTTGAAAGACTACATTGGCATTATTACCAGAATTGGAGGAGTAATACTAATAATCTTTGGACTGCAGTATATGGGTCTTTTCAGGATTTCTTTTTTAAATATTGAAAAAAGGTTTAATATTCCTGCTAATTTAAAATCCGGTTATTTAGGGTCTTTTATTATAGGAGTAGTTTTTTCATTTGGATGGGTTCCCTGTGTAGGCATGATTTTATCAGCTATTTTACTTCTGGCCAGCCGGTTGGATACCCTACTTCAGGGGATTGTACTTCTTAGCATATTTTCACTTGGATTGGGTGTACCGTTTATACTTACAGGTATATTTATAAGTTTCTTTTCCAGTTTTTTTAAAAAAATAAACAAGCATCTTAATGTGGTGTCTATTATTTCAGGAATCTTTCTTATAGCTCTGGGAATTGTTTTTGTAACAGATTCAATGACTTCAGTTATAAGTTTTTTATCCAGGTATTTACCATTTTTAAATAAAATTAATTTTTAGATAAATTTTTACTTCAATTTGTGATAAAATCTTAAATATTTATAAACCTTACTTTAAACAGGTATTATTTTAATTTTAAGGAGGATGTTTTGTCTATAGACCCTATAGCTTTCAGTATATTTGGATTAGAGATAAGATGGTATGGAATAATAACTGCGCTGGCACTGATTATTGGTTTTATAGTTGCTTATTTTACAGCCAGGTACAGAGTCAAGAGAGAAGAAGAAATCTTAAATTTTGCGCCATTTGCAGTGATATCTTCAATTCTTTTAGCCAGGCTGGTTCATGTCGTGGTGAACTGGTCTTATTATAGCGCGCACCCGATTTATATTTTTGCATTCAGGAAAGGTGGGCTTGCCATACATGGAGTCATCCTGGGGGGAATTCTAGCTCTTATTATATTTTGTAAAGTAAGAAAGCTTGATTTCTGGTTATGGGCTGATATAGCTGCTCCCGGCTTGATACTCGGGCAGGCTATAGGAAGATGGGGCAACTTTTTTAATCAAGAGGCTTTCGGAAGACCGACAAATCTTCCCTGGGCTATTTATATAAACCCTGCTAACAGGCCTTATGATTACGCAAGTTATGAATATTTTCACCCCACTTTTTTATATGAATCGATAGCAAACCTCCTGTTGTTTGCCCTTCTTATGTTAATGCACAGATTTTATAAAAACAAACCTGATAGAATTCCATATGGATTGATACTCTGTGTGTATCTGGGAGTATATTCGATTTACAGGACGTTTATTGAATCTTACCGTATAGACAGCGCCTTCTGGGGTCCGGTTAAGGTAGTATATATAATAAATTTCATTACCATAATTGCGGCGTTTGTTATAGCCTATCATGTAATTAAAAAGTTTAAGGAAAAAAAGCAGCTGTAATTTCTAAAGCATTTGGTTTATCTTTTACTGTATATACAGCCGCAATAATTTTGACGGTACAGGTTTAATTCTTTGCTTAATTCAATGGTTTTTTTAAAACCATCCATTTTTTTAAAGTCGGCCTGGTAAAAATTAATTCCCTTTTTAGAAGCAAGTTCCAGTCCCAGAGAATTTATAATTTTATAGTTTTTATGGGGACTTATAGTTAGTGTGGTTCCAAATAAATCAAAACCCTGCTTTTTTGCTGTATCAGCAGTTTTATCCAGACGCATCCTGAAGCATAGACTGCATCTGCTGCCGCCTTCGGGTTCATCTTTTAAATCTCTGGTTAATCCGAACCATTTTTTTACTTCATATTTTCCAACCGCCAGTGGGATAGAATATTTTTTCGAGATCATTTTTATAAACCTGAGTCTTTTAATATATTCTTCTCCCGGATGAATATTTGGATTATAATAAAAAAAAGTTATATCAAAGTCCTGTTTTAACAGAAAATAAGGATACAGGGCACAGGTCCCACAGCAAATATGGAGCAGGATAGTTGATTTTGTAGTTGAATATTTTAACATTTTACTTATAATTTTAAGTCTGTTTTGATAATTTTATTTTCTTCAGGTATATTAATAAAAACATTTAAAAGTATCAAAGGTCTTTTTATGAATTATAATTTTTTAAAGATAGAAAAACCAGAAAAGCTTGAAGACATAGACATTCTCTTTGGCCGGAGTTTAAAAATTTCCAGCTCTGTAGAAAAGGTAGTGGACAGAATATTAAAGGAAGTGGAAGCAAACGGAGACAGAGCGATCTTGAAGTTTTGCAAAAAATTTGACCGGTTTGATGCTAAAGATATTAATAATATTAAGATTAAGAGTAGAGAAATTGAAATGGCTTCAAAAAAAGTAAAAAAAACCTTTCCTGATCTGGTAGAGGCATTAGAGGTAAGTTACAGAAATATAAAAGAATATCACAATGCCCAGTTTAAAAAAGAGGCAGGTTCATGGACCATAAAGCCGGGCAAGGGCAAAGAGGTCGGACAAATCTTGCTCCCTCTGGAAAGAGTTGGTGTGTATATCCCGGGCGGAAGATATATTTATCCTTCCTCAGTGCTTATGACTGTAGTTCCGGCAATGGTGGCAGGAGTAAAGGAAATTGTCATATGCACTCCACCTCAGCCTGACGGTAGTCTAAACCAGATTTTGCTATATCTTTGCGGAAGGCTAAAAATTAAGGAGGTTTATAAAATTGGCGGCGCACAGGCAATTGCTGCCCTTACATACGGTACGGAAAGCATTAAAAAAGTGGATAAGATTGCCGGCCCTGGTAATATATATGTTACTACAGCCAAGAAGAAGGTATTTGGTGATGTTGGTATTGATAGCCTGGCTGGCCCGAGTGATGTGGCTATTCTGGCAGATGATTCTTCCAATTCTTCTTTCATTGCTGCTGATATGATTTCACAGGCTGAACATGATCCGGATTCCAGAAGTATATTATTATCCTCCAGTCCGGATATAGCAAAAAAAGTTATTGAAAAAATTTACGGGCATCTGGATAGTCTTTTAAAAGAATATGGGGCGAGGGTGAATATGGAGGTCATTTTAAAATCGCTTAAGAAAAATTGTAAAATTATTTTCATTAAAGAAAAAGACCGGCTGGTTGAGATTTGTAATATGATAGCGCCGGAACACCTGGAGATAATGGTAAAGGATGCAAAAAAAGTCTTAAAGAAAATAAAAAATGTGGGAGCCATATTCATAGGAGGATACTGTCCTGTGGCTGTAGGTGATTATATAGGGGGTACTAACCATGTTATTCCTACCAACGGTAATGCGAGGTTTTCTTCACCACTGAGTGTATATGATTTTTTGAAAAGAAGCAGTGTAACTTTTTACAGCGAGGATGCTCTGCGGAAGGAAAAAAAGTTTATTGAGATATTATCTGAATTTGAAAAATTATTTGCACATCAAAGTTCTGTTAGGTTAAGGTTTAAAAACATGAAGGATACAAAATGAGTATAAAAATTAAGGAGTGGATTTCCAGATTGCCGGAATATATTCCGGGCAAAACCATAGAAGAAATAAAAGAGCAGTACAATCTGGATAGGGTTTATAAATTAGCATCCAATGAAAACTTATATGGACCACACCCCGGGGTTTTAGAAGAAATCTGTAAGAACCTGGATGATATAAAATATTACCCTGATAGCGAGTGCAGGGAAATAAGGCAGAAGCTTGCCGAAAAGTATAATGTAGATAGCGATACCATAATTATGGGGAACGGCACAGATCAGATTATTGAGATGATCTGTGACAGTTTTATTGGTCCAGGAGAAGGAGTAGTAATTGCCGATCCTACTTTTTTAATTTATGAAAAGTCAGTAGTAAAGTATGGTGGAACAGCCGTTAAAGTTCCATTAAAGGATTTCAGGCAGGATGTAGAAATGCTGATAGGATCCATAAATGATAAGACTAAAATATTATTCCTGACCAATCCTCACAACCCCACAGGTACCAATATCACTCGTAGGGAATTTGACTATGTTATAGAAAATATTAATAAAGATGTATTACTGGTTGTGGATGAAGCCTACTGGGAATATGTGCCGGAGCAGGAAAAAATTAATACCATAGAATATCTATCCGGGCATGATAATCTTATAATCTTAAGGACATTTTCAAAGATTTTTGGACTGGCGGGATTGAGAATCGGATATGGAATAGCTGACAGGTCAATTATTTCCGCATTAAACAAAGTAAGAATTCCCTTTAACGTAAATTCAATTGCGCAGAAAGCTGCTGCAGCTGCGCTGGATAATGAATCCTGCATTAATGAAATAAGAGAAAATATAGATAAGGAAAGGAACAGGTTCTATAACATTTTAAATAAAAATGGGATAGGCTTTATTAAATCATATGCAAATTTTATATTGATTAATACCGGTAAAAATAGTGATAAGATTATAGAAGAACTACTGAAAAATGGGTTTATAGTAAGACCGGGGGAAAATCTGGGAATACCTGAATATATCAGAGTTACTATAGCTTTACCGGAGATAAACGAAAAATTTTTATCAGTCTTTATAAAAATATTTAACAACCTATATAAAAAGGAAAAGGTATAAGAAAATGGAGACGGTAGTTACCGGTAAGAGAACTGAAGTTAAATTTGGATTGAATCTTCCCACGGTTATAATTGCTGAAAGAATTAATCCTACTGGCAGGAAGTCTTTAGCTGAGGAATTAAAACAGGGCAAATTTGATATTGTAAGAGAAGATGCTATAAAACAAACTGAAGCTGGTGCTCATATAATTGATATTAATGTTGGAGCGGTAGGTGTAGATGAAGTTGAAATGCTGCCTAAAGCAGTTAAGATGGTTATGGAGGTGACCAATCAACCCCTTTGCCTGGATTCCGCAAATCCAAAAGCATTAAAAGCGGCTCTGGAAGTTTATCCATGTAAGGCTCTTATTAATTCAGTTAATGGTGAAGAAAGATCACTGGAAGAAATCTTACCTATGGTAAAAGAGAGTGGAAGCGCAGTAATATGCCTTACAATGGATGAGGGTGGAATTCCAGATAATGTTGAAAAAAGATTTGAAATTGCAGAAAAAATAATAAAGAGGGCAGAGTCTATAGGTATAAAGAAAGAAGATCTGGTATTTGACTGTCTGGTTATACCTAATTCTACAAATTCTGATGCAGGTAGAATTACATTGGAAACTCAAAGAAGAGTTGCAAAAGAGTTCGGGGTATCAATTACAGGTGGATATTCTAATGTTAGTTTTGGAATGCCAGACAGGAATCTACTTAATATTCATTTTATAACCATGGGTATAATCAGTGGTTTATGTGCTCCTATTACTGATCCATTGATAGATGATCTTATGGAAGCAATAAAAGCAGCAGATTTCCTTGCTGGTAGAGATTCGTATGGTATGAATTATATATCTTTCTATAGAAAATAATCATTTTTTATATTACAATTTAAATTATTGATTAACAATTAAAAAGGGAGAGATAATGGCAAAGGTTATCGTAAAGAATCTAACAAAAAAATTTGATGATGTAGTTGCTGTTAATAACATGAACAGCACCGTCGAAGACAGGGAATTTGCAGTGCTGGTAGGACCGTCAGGTTGTGGAAAAACTACCATGTTGCGTATGGTTGCGGGACTGGAAGAGGTAACGGAAGGTGAAATTTACATCGGAGACAGGTTAGTCAATGGCGTTGCTCCAAAGGACAGGGATATAGCAATGGTTTTCCAGAACTATGCTCTCTACCCTCATTTTAATGTCTATGACAACATGGCATTTGGATTAAGACTGCGAAGAAAACCTAAACTGGAAATTGATAAAATGGTACATGAAGCGGCAAAAATTTTAAAAATTGAAGACCTATTGAAGAGAAAACCCAAACAGCTTTCCGGAGGACAAAGACAGAGAGTTGCTTTAGGAAGAGCAATTGTAAGAAACCCTAAAGTATTTTTAATGGATGAGCCGCTATCCAATCTTGATGCAAAACTTAGAGTCCAGATGAGAACAGAAATTGCAAAACTTCACGAGAGACTTAATGCCACTATAATATATGTAACCCACGACCAGACCGAGGCTATGACCATGGCAGATAAGATAATTATTATGAAAGATGGAATAGTGCAGCAGACTGGTAAACCCCAGGATGTATATGACTATCCAAATAATATGTTTGTAGCTGGATTTATAGGAAGTCCCGCAATGAACTTCCTGGATGCTACTATAACTGACCGGATGACATTAAAGGGCGGCATATTTGAACTTAACACAACTGATAAGGTTAGGAAAATAATTAAAGATAATAATCTCATAGGAAAAGAAATAGTAATAGGAATCAGACCTGAAGATTTAGAAGATAGTGATTTTGTACAGAATATCCCTGCGAATAGTACAATTACTGCAAATGTTGAAGTTACAGAGCCTATGGGTGCAGAGATCTATGTATATGTCGATATTGAGGGGGTACTGATAACAGCCCGAGTAAACCCCAGATCCAAATTCAGGAGTGGTGAGAAGGTAACCTTATATGTAGGTATTGACAAAATACACCTATTTGATAAAGATACAGAGAAATCTTATATGTAAATTTATAAGAATTATTTGGGTAGTAATTAAATGCTAATTGGTTAATTTTTTATTAAAAAGTAGAGTACAATATATCATGCCGTTATTGTGCTCTACTTTTTCTTTTATGCAACACTGAATGTTATCCTTAAATTTTAATAAAGAAGTATAAAATTTTCATGGTATAATTTAATTAAAAAAATAAAAGAAACATTTAAACTAGATAATACATATATCGGTATTTATATATAATACTCGAAAGGGAAAGTAATGACAGAAAATACTAAAGAAACAATAATAGTTCAGATCTCTGATATTCATGTGGGTGAAAAACATTTTGTACCCAGTCTTCTTACCAGATGCATTGATGAAGTAAACGAGCTTAACCCTGATATAGTAATTATAACAGGAGATCTCACTGCCAATGGCTTCAGAATGGAATATGATACGTTGAAGAACTATCTTTCACCTATAAAATGTAAAAATCTGCTGGTCCAATTAGGAAACCATGATTCCAGGAATGTGGGATATTTACATTTTGAAGATATCTTTGGAAGCAGATATATTTCATTTAACAGTAATAAGGTAACTATTGTTGCAGCTGATTCAAGTGAACCAGATCTGGATAATGGACAGATTGGTAGAGAACATTATGAATGGATCAAGAATGAGTTCAGTAAATGCGATAATGGAGTTTTTAAGATCTTTGCCATGCATCATCATTTGATATCAGTTCCCAACACAGGCAGGGAGAGGAATATTGTAAATGATGCCGGCGATGTTCTGGAAACAGTGGTTGATGCCGGGGTGGATATGGTGCTAAACGGACATAAACATGTGCCATACCTCTGGAGAGTAGAAGACCTGCTGGTAGTTACTGCTGGAACAGTTTCCTGTCTTAGATTAAGAGGAAAGATTGAACCCAGTTATAATATTATATATGTCAGGGAGAAAGAAATTGATATATATAGAAGGTCACCTTTTGATAGAATTGAAAAAATTTTAGGTATAAAAAGAAAAGAGAAAAAGAGTAAACTCGGTGATAAGTTTATTAAAGAGAAAAAACAATAAGGGTAAAAATCTAATTGCATTAGTAGATGGTGAGCATTATCCACAGGTAACCTATGATGCGGTAGCGATGCTCAAAAAAATCTATCCTGGCAATTTTAAGGGTATTATTTTCCTTGGCGGAACTGAGAAATTGGTGATAAATAATCTAGAGGATTTTTTTGGCGAAGAAGTTTATACAATTAAAGATATTGATATAGATTTTAAAGCAGCACTTGAATATTTTAAGCCTGATATTGTTTATGATTTAAGTGACGAGCCCGTAGTAAATTATATAATTAGAATGAAAATAGCTTCTTTTTGTCTTGCAAATAAATGCAGTTACATGGGTCCCGATTTTTTATTTTCTTATGAGAAAGAAGATATACACTGCAGCAAACCCACTCTATCCATTATTGGAACGGGAAAAAGGATTGGCAAAACTGCAATTAGTTCTTATATATCTAAAATATACACCCGGCAAAATGTTAATGTTTGTGTTGTTGCTATGGGTAGAGGCGGACCTAAAAGTCCCCAGATCATTAGAGGTGATAAAATAGATATTACTCCTGAATATCTCCTGGATATCAGTAATAAGGGTATGCATGCGAGTTCAGATTATATAGAAGATGCCCTTACCAGCAAGATTACCACTGTTGGCTGCAGAAGATGTGGAGGAGGTTTTGGAGGTAAGATTTTTATGTCTAATATAAAAGAAGGTATAGATATTGCTGTAAAATTAAATCCTGACCTGATAATAGTAGAAGGAAGTGGTGCTTCTATTCCTGATCTGGAAACAGATGCTAGTATATGTGTAATAGGTGCCGGCCAGAGCTGGGAAAATATAATAGGTTATTTAGGGATTTATAGAATAATATCTGCAGATTTGGTAATCATTACAATGTGTGAGGAGCCGTTGGCTGATCGGAATAGAGTAATTTTTTTAGAAAAGGAAATTAAAAAAATAAATTCAAAGGCTAAGATTATAAAAACAGTTTTTAGGCCGCAGCCTTTATCTGATATTGGGGGTAAAAAGATTTTTATAGCTATGACTGCTAATAAAATTATTGAATCTATAATTAAAAAGTATATAGAAAATAATTTTAACTGCAGGGTTGAGCAAATGAGTTTTAACCTGGGAAGTAGAGAAGAACTTAGAAAGGATCTGGAAAAAACTAAAGATTATAACGCAATACTGACAGAATTGAAGGCAGCTTCAGTAGATGTTTTAACGGATTATGCTTTTAAGCATAAAAAAGAGGTAATATATATGAATAATATTCCCATTATATTGGATGGTAAGGGAGTCTTAGAAAAGGAATTAAAAAAAATATTCTCGAAGGAGAAAAATTAATATGGATTTAAGAAATAAAGACGAAGCAAGCCCCAGGGTAATAGTAATTTCCGATAAAAAAGGTGGTCTGCCCTTTTCCAAAGGAATACTTGCTTCATCTATTTCGGTAACTGGTTTGGATATCATAACTGCTCATAAAATTGCGCTTGAAATCCAGGATTATTTTCTAAAAAATAAAATATATTCTCTTTCTCTCGGTGAATTAAGATTACTGGCATTCAGGTTTATAAAAGACAAAGTTAATTTAGAATATGCTGAGAGATATTTACTCTGGCAATCCGTTGGTAAACTTGAAAAACCAATTATAATACTTATTGGAGGATCAACCGGTGTAGGAAAATCGACTATAGCTACTATACTGGCCAATAGATTAAATATAACCAGGGTAGCTTCTACAGATGCCATAAGAGAAGTAATGAGAGCTTCGGTATCTGAAAAATTAATCAGGCCTCTTAGAGGCTCCTCTTATAATGCATATAAAAATCTAACTCTTCCTCCTTCTGGAGTAGAACCGGTTATTCTGGGTTTCAGGGAACAGGTACTGGCAGTTAATGTAGGTATAGAAGCAATAATAAAGAGAAATATCGAGGAAAAATCAGATATTGTTATAGAAGGCGCACACGTAGTGCCAGGTTACCTGGATCTCAGGGAATATTCGTCCAGAGCTATAGTCCAGCAGATAGTTATATCAGTACCTGATAAAAACATTCATAAAGAACACTTCACCAAGAGAACTGTTGAGACCCAGGGTTCGAGGCCGATGGATAAATATATAAAGCATCTGGATAAAATCATGATGATTCAGGATTATATAGAAAAATTGGCAAAAGAGAAAAATGTTAGAATTATTGAAAACTATAATCTTGATAACGTGGTAAATGGAATATTGGAATTAATATTTCAAAGGGTAAAAAGCGAATTCAGTAAAGTAGGATCTGAATATACAAAAGTCAATTAGATTTTATCTGAGATGTAGAATTTTTTGGAAATTTTACTGCTTCCATTTAAATAAATTCTTACATTATAGTTTCCAGGAGGATACATATCATTTTTTTTAACTAATGAAATTATAATCTTTCCTGAACCCTTTTGTTCCGGGTTTACAATATTTTTCTGAATTATTTTGCAGGAACTATTTTCAGTTTTTTCCCACTGGACTTTTATTTCATCTTCGGTGGTAAGGTGCTTTACTTCTATTATAAGATAGATATCTAGATTCCGGCTGTCAAAATAATAATTGTTGTTTTGCTTTAATTTGTCAAAACTAGAGTCTCTGTCAGAACTTAAGTAGATGTTTTCAATATCCGGCCTCTTTTGCATAACGGTTATTGAAACTATTATCAGAATTATGGTGCAAATAATTAAAATAATTATATTTATTTTCTTCATTTAATTGTCAGAATGTGAGATTTAACAATTTTTAGTTATTATAAAAGTTATTTTTGATATTGGCTATAAGTTACTTTAAAATATTTGACTAAAATCTTTAATTGATATATATTTTTTAAATGATTTTTTTAAGGAGGAAATAAATATATGCCTATATATAGCTATAAATGTGAAAACTGTGGGAGAATTTTTGATAAGTTTCAAAAAATTGGCGGTGATGGCAATATAAAATGTGTTTATTGTGATTCTAATGCTAATAGGTTATTTTCGCCTGTGGGGATAATTTTTAAGGGATCCGGGTTTTATACTACGGATTATAAATCCAGTTCAGGGAATTTTAATAATACCAGTGTTTCAACAAATAAAGAAAAAGATAATAAAAAATCTAAAACCAAATCCTCGTGTAAAAAAGAAACCAGCAGTGTATCAGATAAAAAAATAACTAAATCCCGGGATATATTGGTATAATAAAAGTCAAGATATCCATAATTAATTTATATTCTATTATTTACTGGAATCTGCAGTGAACAACTAAATGGAAGGCAGTAACCCCTTAAAATCAAAAATCTACACTGTTAGTGAGCTTAATCTTGAAATAAGAAAAAATCTTGAATCAAATTACTTAGATATATGGTTAGAAGGAGAAGTAAGCAATTTCTATTTCCACGACAAGAAGCATATGTACTTTGATTTGAAGGATGAAAATTCCAAGATCAGGGTGGTTATGTTTCATAATAATAATAAAAATTTACTTTTTAACATAGAAGAAGGCCTGCATATTTTAATAAATGGTTATGTTTCTGTTTACGAAAAAAGGGGAGAATATCAGGTAGTAGCTCTGGACGCCAGGCCTGTAGGCAAAGGTTCTCTGATTTTAGCATTTGAACAATTAAAAGAAAAATTAGAGAAAAAAGGATATTTCGACCGTATACATAAAAAAAATATTCCCATTCTTCCAAATAAAATAGGCATAGCAACTTCTATTGGCGGTGCAGTAATAAGAGATATCATTTCAGTTTTAAATCGTAGATTTAAAAATTTCCATCTTATAATAAGAGATGTTAATGTCCAGGGGATTACCTCAAGCGATGAAATTTGCGAGGCAATAGATGACCTGTGTCAGTATGGGGTAGATGTAATAATATTAGCAAGAGGAGGAGGTTCACTGGAAGACCTGTGGGCATTTAATACTGAAAAGCTGGCTGAAAAGATATTTGATTGTCCTGTGCCTTTAATTTCGGCAGTTGGGCATGAAACAGATTATACTATTGCAGATTTCGTGGCAGATAAACGTGCTGCCACACCTTCAGTTGCTGGAGAGATAGTCATATTAAATAAAACAGAAGCAGTAGAAAATTTAAAAGAAACCAGTAAAAAGATTAAAAATTTAATTAAATCGAAAATTGCCATACTTAAAAAAGAGTTTAATTTCTTAACCAGTAGAAGAATTCTCATAAAACCGGAGACTATATTAAATAAATTTAACCAGGCTGCTGGTGAACTCCACATCAAATTAATAGAGAATATGGAAAGACTTATCAGAACAAGGGGAAAAATATTATCCGACTATCGTCAGCTGATATATGAGAAAAATATATTTAAAAGGATTTATATTTATAAAATGGCAATTAAGAATATAGATATCAGAATAATTTCAGATATAAAAAACTATCTTACCCTTAAAAAAAGTAGATTGAAGATTATATTAGAGAACTTACAGGAAAAAAATCCTGTTGCTATACTGGAGCGTGGTTTTGCTATAATATATAGAGAGAAAGAGGATAAAAATATTAAAAGTATAGATGAGGTAAAAATCAATCAAAAAGTTAGAATAATGCTAAGGGATGGAATACTTAATGCAAGGATATTAAAGAAAATATATAAAAAATTAGAAATAGGGTTTAAAAATGAAAATTGAAAAAATGAGTTTTGAGGAGTCTATTACAAAATTAGAAGAAATTGTTAAAGAACTTGAAGATGAAAATATATCACTGGAAGAATCAATGGAAAAATTTGAAATGGGCATTAAACTTTCTTCTAATTGTCTTAAAAAATTAAATGAAGCCGAGGGAAAGATAGAGGAGCTAACAAGATCTGAGGATGGAAAACTTGTTACAAGAGAACTGGATTTAGAAAAAGAAAATAAATAATTTTTTTTAAAATAAAATTTTTAGTTATTTATTAGCTTATCAGCACGTAATTGGAGTATTGTTTATCTGAACTATATATAGTGTAACTTTAAATAAAATATAGAAGAAGTAACTATATATAGTTACATATTACTATTAAATAAATACTAAATCAAATAATCATAATTACCTTCATATTTTTTTAAATAATAGTTTACAAATTAATAATAATGTGATATCTTATTGCTGTAATGTGGGGGAAAGTGGAGAGTAAATGAAGTAATTTCCCTTTTTATGGGGAAAAAATGGAGTAAAAGATGTTTTTAGGTGAGTATTACAGGACAATTGATAATAAAGGAAGAATTTTCATCCCTTCTAAATTTAGAGAAGATTTAATAAAAGGCATAGTGGTATCAAGGGCATATGATGAGAGGTGCCTTTTTTTATATTCAAAAGAAAATTGGAATAAACTGGAAGATAAAATAAGGTCCAACAAGGTTGCTGAAAGAAACATCCAGAGATTTTCCCGGTGGTTTTTCTCTTCAGCCAGTGAAGAAGCAATGGATCAGCAGGGAAGAATTAAAATACCCCAAAAATTAATAGAATATGCCGGGCTTAAGAAAGAAATTGTTATGGTGGGTGTCTCAGAAAGGGCTGAAATATGGGCCAAGGAAATCTGGCCAAAATATTACGATCAGGCAGATTCTCAATTTATGGAAGACAAAAATGCTTTTGAACAGTTACGGTTTTAAAGAGTGTTATAAATGAATTTAAAAGAGATTCATGTACCGGTTCTTTTAAAGGAGGTTTTGCATTATTTAAACTTAAAGCAGGGCGATATCATTTTTGATGGAACACTTGGCGGTGCTGGTCATACTATAGAAATAATTAAAGCCATTGCCCCCACAGGCAAAGTAATTGGAGTTGATCTTTATTGTCAGACCATAAGCACCGCCGCCAGTAAACTAAAAGATTTTTCTGAAAATATAGTTTTGGTAAATGATAACTTTGCAAACATTAAAAAAATTTTAAAGAGAATAAATATAAAAAGTATAGACGGAATGTTGCTTGATCTCGGATTATCCTCTTTTCTGATAGAGAAATCAAAAAGAGGGTTTAGTTATCTCAAAAATGAAAAATTAGATATGAGATTTGGGAATGGTGATTATATAAGTGCATTTGATGTGGTAAATGAATACTCTGAAGGAGAATTAACAGAGATTTTCCAGAAGTATGGAGAGGAAAGATGGTCTAAGTCAATTGCAAAAAATATAGTAAATCATAGGAAGACCGGGGATATAAAAACTACAGGAGAACTGGTGGAGATTATAAAAGATTCTATACATCAAAAATTTAAATATGATAGAAGAGGTCATCCGGCAAAAAGGATATTCCAGGCAATCCGGATGGAAGTAAACAAAGAATTAGATAATTTAAAAATGGCAATTGAAGATGGTTTTAAAATGTTAAAAAGTGGTGGAAGAATGGTGATAATATCCTATCATTCTCTGGAGGATAGAATGGTAAAAAGTAGCTTTTTAGAATATGAGGGTAGATGTACCTGTCCTCCAGATTTTCCAGTATGTAAGTGTGGTAGGGAGAAAAGAGCTGAGATTATTACCAAAAAGGTGGTTAGACCTAGATTTGAAGAAATTAGCTCAAATCCGCGTTCAAAGAACGCCAGGTTAAGGGTTTTGGAAAAATTGTAAATTAGTATTTTATTAAAAAGGTATTTATTAATTTTTTAAAATGAACTTAAGATTAGCAGAAGAACAAGAAATTTATAAAAGAAGATCTTACCCTCTCTTATATCTGGTGAAGAAATCAGATAGCAGAAAGGAAAAAGAAAATATAGTATACAGCAATAGTGGACTGTTTTATATATTTATTATAGTTATACTTTTTACCTGTCTGGGTATTCTCTTAAATATTGGACTTAAGATACAGAGTATAAATTATCAAAAAAGTATATATGAAATCAATGAGATGATTTCTTTAGAAGAAGAAAGGAGTGACCGTCTGCTGCTTAAAATATCAGAGCTAAAATCACCATCAAGAATTATTGAAGCTGCTAAGAATGATTTAAACATGGATATGGCCCGTGATTTCAGGATAGTGGAGATTTCAGATAGTGGGCTTAAGAATAACGAAAAGATATATAATTACATATCTAAAAATACAACTACTGTAGCTAAAAATTATGATAGTTTCTTGGGAACAATTTATTATATTCAGGATATAGTACTTGTGGTATCAGAAAGTGTATTGACATTTTTTATTCCCTGATTATTATGTTAGTTTAAAAAATGCTTAGAAATAGTAATAATATCAAGATAAACAGGAAAAGAATATATTTCCTGTTTATTTTATTTTCAATAACTTTTTTATTAATAATCTACAGGTTAGTTTTTATCCAGTATCTAAATGCTTCAGAGTTTAAAAGTTATGCAGAGTTTCAACATATAGGTGAATTTGTTCTCGATTCAAGAAGGGGTAAAATACTGGATAGAAATGGAGTTGAACTGGCAATAAGCTTGAATGAAAGGACTGTATATGCGAATCCAAAGTTAGTTGTTGATTCTGAATATGAATCAACAATTTTAGCAGAAATATTGGAGCTGGACGTAGAGAATGTAAAGGAAAAGCTGGACAGTAAAGATTTAGGGTTTGTGTATATACAAAGAAAAGTTTCTCAAGAAAAAGCTGAAAAAATTGTGAAATATAATCTCCCGGGTATATATTTTCAAAATGAAGCCAGAAGATATTATCCTTTAAATGATATTGCTGCTTCAGTGATCGGGTTTGCTGGAGTGGATAATAATGGACTGGCCGGAATTGAACTGCAGTATGAAAAAGTCTTGAGGGGAATTGATGGTAAAGCAATTGCCGAAAAAGATGTTTTTGGCAATATAATCCCGGGAGAAAATAATACCTACATAGAACCTGTTGATGGTAAAAATGTGGTTCTTACTATTGATTCCCAGATTCAATATATCGCACAGGAAAAACTGGAAGAAGTTGTCTCAGAATTTGGTGCGTTGAGTGCAATTTCCATAGTTATGAATCCCAGGAGCGGTGAAATATATTCGATGGCAGCTTATCCTGGTTTTGACTTGAATAATTATCAGGAAGCCGGTCCAGAACTGTATAAGATATCAGGCATATCTTTTACTTATGAGCCAGGGTCCACTTTTAAGATAATTAATGTTGCATCGGCAATAGAAAATAATTCGGTCAGTAAAGACCAGGTATTTGACTTACCTTCTTGGATTAGAGTTGGCGGTAAGACGTTTAAGGAGATATTCAGGACTTATGATATCAGCTGTACTACCGAAGAGATAATAAAGAGATCCTGGAATGTTGGGGCTATTAAAATTGCTCTGAGTATGGGGGAAAAAACGTTCTGGGAAAGTATAAAAAAATTTGGATTTGGTGAGATTACGGGAATAGAGTTGCCGGGCGAAGAGAAAGGAATTTTTCACGATTATGAGAACTGGAACGCACCGGACATAGGAGCACTGGCTATAGGGCAGACTATTTCGGTGACTCCGCTTCAGCTACTCAGGGCTGTTTGCGCTGTTGCTAACGGGGGTTATCTGGTTACTCCTTCTATTGTAAAGGAAGTGAAATTATTGGAAAATGAAGAAAATGAAAATAAGCAAATAGAGGAAGGAAATAGAATTCTCAGCCAGGAGACGGCAGATGCACTAAAAGATATGATGCTTGCTGTAGTAGAAGGGGGGACAGGAACAAGAGCGCAGATAGATGGGGTAAAGGTTTGTGGGAAAACCGGTACTGCTCAAAAAGCCAAAAATGGAGTTGGTTATAGTGAGGGGCGGCAGATAGTTTCTTTTATTGGTTTTGCGCCTTACGAGAATCCTGAAATTGCAATAATTGTAGTTGTGGATGAACCACAGGGTGGAAAAAATACAATCTGGGGTTCAACTGTTGCAGCTCCTGTTTTCAGGGATATAATGGAGTTTTCTTTAAATAAGTTGAAGGTCTGTCAGTGAATGATAAGCAGGTATTAATATATAATGCTGTAAAAAATATGATATTAATTTCATAGGATAAAATAACTTTAATACTGGCGGTTATAAAAATGAGATTGCAGGACTTACTAAAAGATATAAAGTATAAAAAAATTTATGGAAGTACTGATATGGATATCAAAAATATTTCCATAAATTCTAAAAATGTACTGGGCAGTAGTTTATTTGTAGCAATTGAGGGCTTCAAGCATAATGGGCATAATTTTACAGGAGAAGCAGTTTCCAGCGGGGCTATTGCAGTGATGGTCCAGAGAAAGTTAGAAATTCCTTCTCATATAACCCAGATTATAGTCAATAATACCAGAAAGGTGTTACCGGTTTTATGCAGAAACTTTTATCAGGAACCCAGCAAGTCATTTAAATTAATCGGCGTCACAGGAACTAATGGGAAGACAACTATATGTTATCTGATAGATTCCATTTTAAATAGTGCAGGAATGAAAACTTCACTTATTACTACTGTTGAGTCGTTTTTAGGTGGCGAAAAAACTTTTTTTGATCGTACCACTCCTGAGTCTCTTGATTTGAATGACTTTTTTAAAAAAAGCAGACAAAAAAAAATAGACGTTGTCTGTATGGAAGTATCCTCACATTCAATAGATTTACACAGGGTTGACTATCTTAAATTTAATTATCTTGTATTTACCAATCTTTCCCGGGATCACCTGGACTATCATAAAGATATGGAAAGTTATTTTGATGTAAAAAAGAAATTGTTTTTAAAGGAATACAGGTATGTATATGGAGGGGAAAAAGCGGTTATTAATATAGATAATAGTTATGGAAAAAGAATTTTCAAGTCCACTGATTTAAAAAAAATATCTTATTCGATTAAGTCAGACAGGGCAAGTGTCTGGGCAAGTGATATTAAAAACTCCATTTCAGGAATTGAAATGGATGTAAATACTTCAGATGGTAAAAAATTAAATATCTCATCTCCATTATGCGGATACTTCAATATCTATAATATCCTGGCAGCTGTAGGTGTCTGCATTGATATGGGTATAAAAAACAGCTCTATTCAGAGAGGTATAAAGTCTTTGTATGGAGTTGGAGGTAGATTTGAAAAAATAGATTCTTATAAAAAGTCAACAGTAATAGTAGATTATGCACATACACCGGATGGTATGGAAAATGTACTGGCGACTATAAGGCAAATGTTAAAACCAGGAGGGAGAATTATATCAGTTTTTGGATGCGGTGGTGACCGCGATAAGGGGAAAAGAAAAATCATGGGCCATATTTCAGGGCAGCAGGCTGATTTTACGGTGATAACTTCTGATAATCCAAGAACTGAAAGACCGGATTCTATAATAAGCATGATAGAGGAAGGTCTGATTGAGTCTGGCAGTAAAGAATATATTAAAGAAACTGACAGGAAAAAAGCAATATTTAAGGCTCTTGAAATGGCGCGAAAAAATGATGTAGTTCTTATTGCGGGGAAAGGACATGAAAATTACCAGGAGTTCAAAGATCACAGAATACCATTTTGCGATCGGGAAGTAGTAAAGGAGTGGGCTGCGGGGAAAAATGAAAGAAAAAATAAAAGTTGAAAATATAATATCCTGGACAAATTGTAATTTGATTTCAGGAAATATCAAGAAATATGTTTGCAACATATCGACCGATTCCAGAACCATAGAAAAAGGGGATTTTTTTATTCCTCTGGTGGGCGAAAATTATGACGGCCACGATTTTATAGGATCAGCTTTAAAAAAAGGCGCTGACGGTTTTGTATTTGAATCAGAATATAAAGAAGAATTAAATTTATGGAAAAACAGTCCGAAAACTGAAAATTTTAATAATCTAATAATCTTGCAGTCAGATAATAATTTAACTTTTTTAGAAAATATTGCCTATCATTATATACGTAAATTTAATCCAACTGTAATCGGTATAACCGGGAGTGTGGGTAAAACTATCACTAAAGATTTTCTGGTAAATATATTAAGTAAAGAGTATAAAGTTGAATTTACCCCCAGGAACTATAATACTGAAATTGGGGTATCAAAATCGATTTTGGAAATTGACAGCCAAACGGATTTTTTTATTGCTGAACTGGGTATGAGGGGAAAAGGTCAGATAGAAATGCTTTCTCGTATGTGTAATTTAGATATAGGAGCTATTATCGCTGTAGGGGAATCACATATGGCTTTTTTTAAAGACTTGCGGGAAATAGCCATAGCAAAAGCCGAAATAGCAGAAATTCTTTACAAAAATAATGGAATCTTATTTTTAAATAATGATGACAGGTATACTGATTTGATAGAAAAGAAAGTTAATTGTAGAATCATAAAATTCGGGAAAAATAATAATATTGCATTTAATTTTATTGAAAAAAATATGGATGAGATGGGAAGATTTACTTTTAATTTCTATAAAGGCAGTAAGAAAATTATAGATATATGTTTGAATATTCCTGGCTATCATAATATATATAATTCCTGTTGTGCGGCAGCTATATGCTTATCTTTAAATATCAATAAAGAGTTGATTAAAGCAGGAATTGAAAGCGCAGCTACTTCCGGTTCCAGAATGGAAATTATAAGGAAAAAAGATAAAATAATTATAGATGATTGTTATAATGCCAGTCCTGTATCGGTTAGAAGTGCTATTGATACACTGGTTTTAATTTCAGAAAAGAAAAATATGAGAAGTGTAGCTATATTAGGAGATATGCTGGAACTGGGTAATGATTCATTTAAGTTTCACAGGGAAATCGGGAAGTATCTGTCTGAAAAAAAGGTAGATGTCTTGATAGCTTTAGGCGGTCTTGCGGAGAATATATTTGAGGGTTATAGGAATACTGGTAATTTTAATAAAAATAGAGATCTATGTTTTTATTTTAAAGACAAGGAAGAGCTGGGCAGAGAAATAAACAATTTACTCAAACCCAAAGATTTAATTTTAGTAAAAGGCTCAAGAGCAAATAAAATGGAAGATATTATTAATTTAATATAGGCGGAAACTAATATATGACCTGGATATTTTTGTCAATTATAATTGGAGGTGTAATATCACTTCTGACAACACCTCTATTTATAAAATTTCAAAAAAATAAAAAAATTGGAGAAAAGATCCGTATTGATGGCCCAAAAACACATTCTGTTAAGACAGGAACACCAACTATGGGGGGAATAATATTTGTTCTGTCTTCCATAACTGCATTTATTATAGTGAGTCTGATTAAATATTACCGGCATGAGGTTTACAGTATAGAAGGAATATTCGTTCTTTCCATATTATTGTTATGCAGCCTGATAGGGTTTATTGATGATTATATGGCGCTTAAAAAACAGAGATCTCTTGGTATAAGAGGATGGGTAAAGATTTCTCTTCTGGCTATAGTATGTTTATATTTTATATTATTTTATGAATACATACTCAAGGCCAGCACTTGTATAGGCATACCTTTTACCGATATAAAGGTTGAGCTGGGGAATTGGTATTACATTATTGTGGTATTGATTATAATCAGTACTACCAATGCGGTTAATTTAACCGATGGTCTTGATGGTCTGGCAGCCGGAACTTCATCTATTGTTCTGGCTGTATTCTGTTTCATTGCCTTTTTAGAATGGTCTATACTTGGTGTTTCTTACGGAATAGATATAGCGGTAGTTAGTGGAGGAACGCTGGCTGCATGCATAGGATTTTTATGGTGGAACACAGCCCCGGCTGAAATTTTTATGGGTGATACTGGCTCATTGGGACTGGGGGGACTGGTTGCAGCAGTTGCTATAATTTTAAAACAGGAAATTTTACTAATTGTAATTGGGGGACTTTTTGTTATTGAAACGTTATCGGTGATTATTCAGGTTTTCTGGTTTAAGGTTTTTAAGAAAAGAGTATTTAAAATGGCTCCGATTCATCATCATTTTGAACTTCTTGGATGGCTGGAGATAAAAGTTATTATAAGGTTCTGGCTGGTATGTGTCTTATTTGCAGGAGTAGGATTTTTTATTTATTACTTAAAGTTTATAGATTAAAAGAATGGAAAAAAAATTTAATCTGGTTAAAGATAAAAATTTACTGGTAGTTGGTCTTGGAAGGACAGGAATTTCTGTGATAGAAAAGATACTCAACTTTTGCTGCTCCATAACTGGAATTGATAGTAATCCTGACCTGAATCTGGAAGGCGCATTTAATAAGTATCAGGACATCAGTCGTAATAATTTAAAGATAATATTAGGTAAAGACACATTAGAAAAAAAAGAGGTCATAGAAAAAATTGATCTAATAATAATCAGTCCTGGTGTTCCAGATAATATGCCGATAATTAAACTTGCCCAGGAAAATAAAATTCCTGTCTGGAGTGAATTAGAGCTGGCATGGAAATTGTTAAGTAAAGAAGAACAGGCCAGGACTATTGCTGTAACAGGCACTAATGGCAAAACAACAGTGGTGACTCTGATTGGAAAAATTCTTGATGATTCCGGGAATAATTGTATAGTCTGTGGAAATATTGGTCTGCCGTTGATTGAAACCATAGATACAGAAAATAAGTACAACGGTAATTCGCGAGAAAATTTAATCAGAGTCATAGAGGTTAGCAGCTTTCAATTGGAGAGAATATACGACTTCAAACCTCACATTAGTGTAATATTAAATATCACCAGTGATCATATAGACAGGCATAAATCTTTTAAGAACTATGGTGACTTGAAAATAAAGTTACTGGCAAATCAGAATGAAGATGACTGGTCAATTATCAATATAGATGACCGGTATATAAATAAAAAAATAAAAGCTATCCCTGGGAGGCAAAAGCCGCTGCCGGAATTTATTAAGTTTGGTCTGGAACCGGAAGATGACACAAACATTTTTTATAAAGATAATTATATTTACTACCAGATAGAAAGGAGCAAGGGGAAAATAAATATAGAAAATATTCTTCTGAAAGGCAAACATAATATATCTAATATTATGGCTTCTATTGCGCCGGCGGTACTGATGAATATAAATGAAAAAAATATCGAAAAATCAATTAAAAATTTTAAGCCTCTGGAACATAGACTGGAATATTTAGGTTATATAAACAATATAAGATGCTTTAATGATTCAAAATCAACTAATCCAGATGCAACTATGGTAGCTATTAATGATTTTGGTAAGGAAATTACATTGGTTATGGGTGGTAAAGATAAAGATATGGATTTTTCTGAATTGATTTCAGTTCTAAACAAAAAAGTTAAAAACTTAATTTTAATAGGAGAAACTGCTCCTAAGATTTATGACCAGGTAATAGGAAGCCGCTATGATTATAAAATATATAAATGCAGCACGCTTGAAGCAGCAGTTAAAAAAGGATTTAAAGTTACCGGCCCCGGGGGAGTCCTGATGCTCTCTCCTGCCTGCGCCAGTATGGATATGTTTAAAGATTATAAAGAGAGAGGAAACAGGTTTAAAAGCTTAGTAATATCAGAAAAAATCAGATACCATGGAAAAAAGAAGTAATATCAAAAGACACAGTTTTCTGAAAGTTGATATAGAATATTATTTTCTATTTATTTTGACTTTAATATTATCAATAATTGGCTTAATAATGATATCGAGCTCTTCTGATTCAATAGGAGAGAGATATTTTAACGATCCCTATTGGTTTATCAGAAGGCAGCTAATATGGTGGGCTATATCTTTTATATTTTTCATCCTGGCTTCAAGAATAAATTACCATTATTATAAAGGTTTTTTTTCTAATTCTGTGATGGTGATATTAATAGGGCTGCTGGCCCTGGTCCTTATCTTCGGAACTGAAATTGGCGGTTCTAAGAGGTGGTTGAGTTTATGGTTTTTCAGCATACAGCCTTCCGAATTTGTGAAAATAGCTCTGGTTATACTTTTTTCCAGTAACCTTGATAGAAAATATAAAGATAATAAACATATTAAAAATATAGTTTTCCCATCATTTTTTATTTTGTGTGTGGTTGCTATTTTAATATTTCTGGAGCCAGATTTAGGATCTGTAATTGTTATAGGGTTGATTATATTTATAGTTTTATTTGTAGGTGGGTTAAAATTTAAGCATCTATTTGGTTTAGGATTTATCGGGCTTGCAGTAACGGTAAGTTTTTTGTTTTTAGAAGATTATAGGATAGAGAGAATTTTTGCCTTCATAAATGGGATAAGAGAAAGTGGAGGGGCTGCTAACTTTCAGATATCGCAGTCATTAATTGCTCTGGGTTCGGGAAATTTAACAGGATTAGGATTGCATAATAGTGTACAAAAATATTCTTATCTTCCGGAAGCGCATACCGATTTTATTTTTGCCATTATTGGTGAAGAATTAGGCCTGGTAGGTACTATACTTATAGTGATTTTATTTATCCTTTTTATGTTTTTTGGCATCAGAGTTTGCATTAAGACAAAGGATTATTTTGGCAGGATGATGGCAGCAGGTCTTACCAGCATTATAATCGTTCCGGCAATAATTAATATTTCTGTGGTTATCGGAATGATCCCTGTCAAAGGCCTGGCACTTCCTTTCATTAGTTTCGGCGGATCATCGCTGCTTACAAGTATGATAAGTGTAGGTATACTATTAAATATATCCAGGCATAATACATCGCCTGAAAGAATTCAGAATGATCTGGATAATTAAAATAAGATAATTTCAGATTTAAGCTTAGTGAGTAGGATTTGAATGAGAAAAAAAATATTAATATGTGGCGGAGGAACTGGTGGGCACCTGTATCCGGCTCTGGCAATAATAGAATACATCAAAGATAACTATCCTTTATGTGAGCTTCTTTTCATCGGAACCGAAAGGGGATTGGGAAGAGAGCTTATACTACAATACGGTGTAAATTATAAGACGGTAAAATCCCGTGGATTAATTTTGGATGGCAGCATATCCAGGAAGATTTTAAATGTAATAAAGTTTTTTTACTGGTTAACTCTGGGTTTTTTGCAATCATTTAAGATAATGCTGAAGTTTAAACCTGATATAATACTGGGTATGGGCGGTTATATCTGCGCACCTGTTCTTTCAGCTGGTATTTTTATGGGTAGAAAGATAGCCTTGCATGAACAGAATTATATTCCCGGGAGGTTGAACAGTTTTTTTTCAAGATTTGCGCGGTATATTTTTATTAGTTTTGGTGATACAGATAAATATTTTAAAGTAAAAAAAAGTAAAATAATTTTTACCGGAAATCCATTGAGAAAGGCTATAGGACAATCAAAAAATATCAAGCCAGAATTTAAGAAATGGGGCCTGGAAAAAGGGCGATTTACCATAATTGCTTTTGGTGGTAGTCTGGGTGCTGAAAAAATAAACAATACGGTAATTAATTTATATAATTATTTTAAAGATAATGATAAAATTCAAATTTTACTTATTTGTGGCAGCCGTTTCTACAACCAATTAATGAAAGGTGAAAAGAATATTATTGAATCTAAAGGTAAATTTATTTTAAAAATTTTTCCATACATAAGTGAGATGCAAGAAATATATAGAATATCAGATGTAATAATTTCCAGGGCAGGAGCAAATACTATATCTGAAATAATTGAATGCAATATACCTTCGATACTTATACCTTATCCTTATGCGGTGGCTAATCACCAGTTCTATAATGCAGATTTCCTGGCCAGGAAAGGAAAAGCTATTCTGGTTGAAGATAAAGATTTAAATGAAGAAAAAATAATTAAAATTATAGAATTGCTTATTAAGGATGATAGAAAAAGATATAAAGAAATGAAAAATATAGAAATTAGAGATGCTAAAATTAATAGTGCAGAGATTATTACTTCAAAACTGATGGAGAACTAAATTGAAAAATACTGATAATATTTTAAAAGGAAATAAAAGGTGTTTTTTAATTGGAATAGGTGGAGCCGGGATGAGTGCTATAGCTCTGGTGCTCCATGGAATGGGATTTATGGTTTCAGGTTCCGATATAAAAGAATCCCGCTATACGAATGTTTTAAAAAATGAAGGTATTAAAATTATTATCGGCCATAGTAAAAAAAATATTGAAGGTGCAGATATAGTTGTCTATTCTACAGCAATACCTGATAATAATCTGGAAATGGAGAATGCCAGAGAAAAAGGGATTCCTATACTTGCCCGTTCTGATATATTAGCATGGATTTTAAATAGTAGAAACGGAATAGCTATTTCTGGAACTCATGGAAAGACTACTACTACTTCTATGATTTCTTTAATTTTTAGAGGACTGGGTCTCGATCCTATCATAGTGGTTGGGGGAGAATTAAATGAGCTGGGATCAAATGCAAGGTATGGAAAGGGAGATTACGTGGTAGCTGAAGCGTGTGAAAGTGATGGATCTTTCTTAAAATATAAGCCGTCTGTAAGTGTTGTTACAAATATTGAAGGAGATCATTTTGATTTCTATAAAAATATTGAAGAAATAAAACAAAACTTTTTAAAATTTATTGGAAATACCAGATCTGGAGGTCTGGTAATCTTGAATGGTGATGAAATATATCTTCAGGATTTCTTTAAATCCAATGATAAAAAGATTATTTATTATGGGATCAATCCTGAAAATCATATTTATGCTGAAAATATAAAATTTTCTAATCTTACTTCCTCTTATACTCTGGTTACTGGCAAGGGTAAAAAATCAAAAAAAACAAAAATCAAGTTAAATGTGCCCGGCATTCATAATATAAAGAACAGCCTGGCTGCTTTTGCAGTATGCTATGGTATGAATCTGGATATGGAAAGAGCTGCTGATATATTAAAGTTTTTTACTGGAGTTAAAAGGAGATTTGAAAAAAGAGGGGAGAAGAAAGGTGCTGTAATCTTTGATGATTATGCTCACCATCCTTCGGAAGTAAAAGCAACTCTGGAAGCTGCAGCAGAAGAAAAAAATAAAAGAATAATCACAGTTTTTCAACCGCACAGATATTCACGGCTGGCTAATCTAAAAGATAAATTCAACAGTTGTTTTAATATGAGTGATATCCTGATTATTACCGATGTTTATGGTTCAGGTGAACAGCCAATTCCGGGCATTACCGGTAAAATTTTAATTGATAATTTAATAGACAGCGGTTTTAAAAATAAAATAATTTATATTCCAAAACTATGGGATGTAACTGAATATCTTGAGCTCAATATGAGAAACAATGATATGATTCTGTTAATGGGAGCTGGAGATATCACCAGGGTTACAGATGAAATATTAAAATCTTAAGTTAATGATATGGGACTGCGAGATTGAGAAAATTAAAACTAACCAGGGAAGAAATTAAAAGGGTAATTAAAGATACTGAACTGGATAATATAATATTTGATGTGGACACATCTGAATTAACCTCTATTAAAGCTGGTGGGAGGGTATTATGTTATTTTGTAGCAGATAAAATGAGAGATTTAAAAAAAATGATTGAGACCTGTATGAAAAACCAAATTGAGTTTATGGTAATTGGAGATGGCACTAATGTTTTATTTAGCGATAAATATATTGACCTGGTGCTGTTAAAGCTTGGCAGGGATTTTGATTATCTGGAGTTTTCAGATGGGAATAAAATTATAGCAGGGGCTGCCTATAAACTTTTAAAATTTGTAGCCGCAGCTGCGGTCAGGGGATACGACTTTTCCGACCTTTCTGGTATACCCGGTACTATAGGTGGAAGTGTTATGGGCAATAGTGGAAGTAAATATAGGGGAATTTGCGATTTTGTGGAAAGAGTAAGCTATATTTCAAATAAAGGAGGAAATAACAGGGAAGAGACTATTGGTTTGTGTGATGGTGACTTTGGTTACAGGCATTTTTATATCCCGGATTTAATAGTTCTAACCAGAATAGTTTTGAATAACGGAAAGTCTGATAGAAATAATATTTTAGAAAAAATCGCAAGCAGAATAAAAAATAAAAAACTAACCCAACCGGTTAATGTTAAAAGCTCAGGCTGTTTTTTTAAAAACATCCCTGGTTGCTCTGAATCTACTGGAGAATTAATAGAAAAATGCGGCCTTAAAGGATTTATTTATGGTGGTGCCAGGATTTCAGATAAACATGCTAATTTTATTGAAAATTTTGATAATGCCAGTTCAGAAGATATATTTATCCTTTCAAAAATAGTAAAAGATATTGTTATGGAAAAGTTTAAAATAGAGTTAGAATATGAAGTAAAGGTAGTTGGGTTTTAATATGTCAGATATATCGGAAATATTTGAAAACCTTCAGGTAAGAAAAAAGAAGAAGTTACTAAAAATTGGAGTAATTGCCGGCGGTATCTCATCTGAAAGAGAAATATCTCTTCTAACCGGGAAAAACATTTACCAGTCTCTATTAAAATCGGGGTATAATACTATCTTCATTGATTTTAAAAACGATTTTTACAGTAAGTTAAAGAAAATTAATTTAGCGTTTTTGGCGCTTCACGGAAGATATGGTGAGGACGGCACTGTCCAGGGTTTACTGGAGCTGATGAAGATTCCATATACTGGTTCAGGTGTACTGGGAAGTGCTATTGCTATTAATAAGATATTATCAAAGAAGATTCTAGAATATGAAAATATACTTACCCCAAAATACATTGCCTTGAATTCTAATGATGGCCTGGATTTAAAGAAGATAAAGTCGCGTATAAATGAAAAAATATTCTATCCTGTAATAGTAAAACCAAACTGTGAAGGTTCAACTATAGGTGTAAACATTGTGAACAATAATGATCAGATCAAGCATGCTATTGAAGATGCATTAAAATATGATAATAAAATTTTGATTGAAAAATATATTAATGGAAGAGAGTTAACTGTGAGTATTATAGGTAATGAGCCGGTTGCTCTTCCAATTATTGAAATAAAACCAAAAAGTGGTTTTTACGATTATAAGTCAAAGTACGTTAAAAATATGACCGAGTATATAGTTCCTGCCCAGTTGGATAAAGAGATATCCAGGCATATATCTGAAGTAGCGTTAAAGAGCCACAGGGTGTTGGAATGCAGCGGCATATCAAGAGTGGATTTTATACTGGATAATCATAACAATGCTTATGTTTTTGAATTAAACACCATGCCTGGCATGACTGCTACAAGTCTGGTTCCCAAAGCAGCTAGAGCTGCAGGAATTAATTTTGATCTATTAGTAGAGATAATATTGGATTTGGCAAATTTAAAAGTATGATTTCAGGTGGTAAAATTAAAAATAGTGAAAATATTATCTTAGCCAGAAGAAGAAAAATTTTTAGGAGGAGACTTTGGAATTTTTTCAGACTACTATTGATTTGCTTATTTTTTACAGCAGTAGTTTGGAGCTTAAATTATTTTTATAACAGCAAGTATTTTAAAGTTAAAAGTATAGATATCCAGGACAATACACATTATAAAGACGAGGAAGTCAAAGTTTTAATACCTGAAGTAATAGGCACCAATATATTTGAGATAAATAAAAAAAGGGTGGAAGAGACTATAGCCCGGGGGGAGTTATACTGGGTTAAGGAGGCAGAACTAAGCAAGATTTTCCCTGATAAAGTTATAATAAAATTGGTTGAAAGAAAACCTTTCCTTAAAATCGTCTATAAAGATAAATATTTTCTGATGGATAGTGAAGGGGTAGTGCTGGATAAGATTGAGAAAGAAGATTTGAATGAGTACAAAGATTTAATTCTGGTAAGAAATGTTGTTAATTATAGTGTCAATATAGGAGAAAAAATTGCAAAAAAAAATGCATTGAGCTGTGCAGATATTTATAAAGCCTTTGATAGTCAAATAAAAAGTATGATCAAAGAAGCAAGACTTGAAGATAATATTTCAGGAGATATAGTTTTTGAAACTTACAATGGAGGGGAAATCATCTTTGGTAACAGCAGTGAAATAGTAAAGAAAGTTGAAATATTGAAGCAATTGTTAAAAGAGGAAACAAATTCTATAATAGATTTAAGAAGTCCCGATAGTCCGGTAATAAAAAATAGTGGAGGTTCGATTGTCAGCGAATGATGAATACATTGTTGGTATCGATATAGGCACCACGAAAGTAACCACTTTAATTGGAAGAGTAGAAAAAAATAATATACTAAAAATAAAGGGTTATGGAATTTCTGGTTGTAAGGGGATAAAAAAGGGTCTGATTATAGATATTAACGAAGCTACCAGGTCTATACTTAATTCTGTAGAAATGGCTGAAAAATCCACTAAAATGTTTATTGATAATGCTTATATAGGAGTTACGGGAAAACATATTTCTTTTATAAGTAATTGGAGTGAAATAAATATCAATTCCTCTAATAATATAGTAAGGAAAACAGATGTAGATAAACTTATTTCTATGGCAAATAGAGTGAATATACCCTCACAACACGAAATTATACATACTTTAATTAAGCAATTTGTTATTGATGAAGAAAAAGGGATAGTAGATCCTGTAGGTCTTTCAGCCAGCAAACTGGCAGTTGAGTTATTAACTGTTTATGGGACAGCTTCTCTAATTAACAATGTTGTTAATAGTGTAAAAGCAGCTAAAATAGAGATTGAAGATATAATTGTAGAAGCCCTGGCTTCAAGCGAGGCTGTTCTTACCCCTGAAGAAAAGGAGAGTGGAGTAATACTTCTTGATATTGGAGGCGGAACAACTGATGTTGCAATATATAAGAATAAAAAAATGATGTTTACATATTGCCTGCCGGTAGGTGGAGATTTAATAACCAATGATATTTCTATTGGTCTTAATATAACTTTTCCGAAAGCAGAAGAGATTAAGAAAAAATTTGTTAATGTCGATTACAACTTTTATGAGACTTTAAATAGAATCAATATAGGTGATATTAAGATTGACAGCAATAAAACAACATTAAACATACGGTTGTACAATATAGTAAATTGCAGGGTTAAAGAATTGCTGAACCTGGTTAAAGAAAAAGTTGAAGGTTGTAGTTTTACGTACCAAGTCCCATGTGGTCTGGTTATAACTGGAGGAACATCGCTACTAAAAGGTATAGCTCTCCTGGCGAATTCGGTTTTTAATTTACCGGCAAGATTAGGAGTTCCTTATGACGTAGAAGGGCCCTCAGAAGTGATTAGTAACCCTATTTATTCTACAAGTGTAGGTTTATTAAAATATGCTTCTCAACTGGAAAATTACCTGGATTTGGATCAGATAGGTGAAAAGAAGGGACAGCATACTTTTATGAGTAGATTTAGAGAATTTATATTAAAAATTTTAAAAAATGAAAGCAGGTGATAATTGTGAGTTTGAACTTTGATAAAAATTATTACGCAGTTATAAGAGTTATAGGGATAGGTGGTGGCGGCAACAATGCAATTAATAGAATGATAGAAGATAATTTAAGCGGATGTGAGTTTGTGGCAATAAATACTGATGCCCAGGTTCTTATGATGTCAAGTGCTGATAGGAAAGTATTACTTGGCGAAAGTGGCCTGGGTGCAGGATCTGACCCGGAAATTGGCAGGATAGCTGCTGAAAAATCCATAGAATCTATAAAAGAAGTAGTAAAAGATGCAGATATGATATTCCTTACATTAGGTGAAGGCGGAGGAACTGGAACAGGTGCGGCTCCTATTATAGCAACTGCTGCCAGAGAAGCAGGATGCCTGATAGTTGCAGTTGCAACAAAGCCGTTCACATTTGAAGGCAGAAAAAGGATGAGTCAGGCTGAAGAAGGTATCGAGAATTTAAAAGATAAAGTTGATACTCTTATAATAATACCAAATGATAGGCTACTGGAGATTTCTGATGATAACACAACACTACTTAATGCCTTTAGACTCGCGGATGATGTGCTTAAGTCAGGTGTTAGAGGAGTTACTGATCTAATTACTCTGCCAGGACTGATTAATTTAGATTTTGCAGATGTAAAATCAATAATTAAAAATGCAGGGAATGCAATATTGGGAGATGGAATAGCATCTGGTGAAAGTAGAGCTATTAAAGCTGCTCAAAATGCAATTAACAGCCCTCTGATAGAAACCTCTATAGAGGGAGCAAACGGAATTTTATTAAATATATCTGGTGGACCTGATCTGAAACTTTTTGAAGTTAACCAGGCAGCGGAAATTATAAGGAATGCTTCCAGTCCAAATGCAAATATTATTTTTGGTGCTGTTATTGATGAAAGTATGAGTGATAAAGTAAAAGTTACCATTATTGCTACTGGATTTGAATCCCGTAAAATCCAGAGAATGAAGACAGATGATGTAATCAAGAAGGAAAAAGAAGTAGAGAAAAAGTTATTTGAATTTGAAAAAGATATACTTGCCAGAAAAGATAAAAAAGAAGATTTTAAAAAAATATCAGAAGATGACCTCAGATCTTTAGGAGAAGATGATTATCTTGATATACCTACTTTCCTGAGAAAAAATAAAAAATAATTTATTTAAAATGTTTAAAATAGAAAAGATATTAGCAGATGGTCTTCCAGTATATTTATCCACTTATTTAGGAAATAATCATGGAATAGTTTTTTACTTTACCACCGGAAATGGTGGGTATAGCAATTATCGAGTGGTGATAATTGTTTAAATTATGAAAAGTAGTGATAACTTAATGAAAGAAGCTGACAGATTAAAAAAAAATATCAATAATTTAAAAATTGAAATAGATAGGGTTTGTAAAAAAATTGGCAGGAGTGCTAGAGATATATCGATTGTTGTTGCCACAAAGTATGCTTCTGCCAGACAAATAAAATTGATTTCCAATTTAGGACTTAGAAATTTTGGTGAGAATAGAGTGGACCAACTGGAAGAAAAATATAGTGTGGTGGGAAAAGGTTCAATATGGCACTTTATAGGGCATCTTCAGAGCAGAAAGGTAAAAACAGTAGTTCCCCTGGTAGAATTTATACATTCAATAGATAAGATAAGTACTTTAAGCAAAGTGAACGATGAAGCAAAGAAAATTAGTAAAATACAGAAATTATTAATAGAGGTTAATATTTCTGGAGAAGAGACAAAATATGGCATAAATCCTGAAAACTTGCACAGTTTCCTTAAAGAGGCATTAAATTATAAAAATATCGAAGTCGTGGGTTTGATGACAATAGCACCTTTGACTGATGACTTTAAGTTGATAAGAGGGATTTTCGGAAGGTTAAGAATTCTCCGGGATGAATCAAATAAAGATTTTAATAATATGAATCTAGCGGAGCTTTCAATGGGTATGAGTAATGATTATCCAGTAGCTATTGAGGAAGGTGCCACGATGATTAGAATAGGTTCTATTATCTTTAAATAAATTTTTAATTATAGAGAGGAGGACTAGTGAGTAGATTTTTTAAGAAAACTCTTTCCTTTTTTGGTTTATCGGATGAAGATGACATAGGTATCAGAGATATAAAGGATGAAGATACAGCAAGAGTAAAAGCCAGAACGTTAAGAGATAAAAGTGGTAAAATAGATGCAAGACATAGCAAAAATATTTCAAGGAGAGGGCGTATTATTAGCTCGGAACCGTCAAGAAAAGTTTCATTGCTTGGTTCAGTGAAAGGTGAAGTAAAATCAAGAGTATTTGTAGCAGAACCAAAGGAATTTGAGGAAATACAAATAATTGCGGATAATTTTAAGGATGATATTCCTGTAATAATCAATCTGCAGAAGGTCGACCAGGATCTGGGTAAAAGAGTTATTGATTTTTGTAGTGGACTTACCTATGCCTTAGAGGGAAATATAAAAAAAGTGGCAGAAAAGGTTTTCTTAATTACTCCATATAATGTGGAAGTTAGTTCAGAAGAAAAAGAACTACTAGAGGAAGAAGGTTTTTATAATCATTTTTAAAAATAAAGGAGTATTCATTTGGGTAGTTACAAATTAGGGATAATTGGCTGTGGAAATATGGGTGAAGCAATACTCAAGGGAATACTGGATTCCGGTTTCTTAAAATCTAATGAAATAATATTCTATGATAATGATAATTACCGGAGCAGGTACATTAAAAATAATTATAAAATATATTCTGCTGAAGGAATTATTGAAGTCATAAAAAAGTCCAGGTATATATTACTGGCGGTAAAACCACAGAACCTAAAAATCGTTTTGGAACAGATGAAGAGTTGTTTTAATTGGAGGATAAATTCAATTATCAGCATTGTTGCTGGAGTACCCACATATCATATAGAAAAAAAATTGAATTCAAATGTTTCAGTTATAAGAGTAATGCCCAATACTCCTGCATTATTTAAAAAAGGTACAGCTGCAATAAGCAAAGGCAGATTTGCAAAAAGCAAGGACTTATTATTTTCGAAAAATTTAATAAAAAATATAGGTGATTATGTAATAATTGAAGAAAAGTACCAGAATATAGCGGCAGCTTTAAATGGAAGCGGACCAGCCTACTTTTTTCTTTTTTGTAAATATTTGGTTGAAGCTGGAATAAGAAATGGACTGGATCCAGGAATATCAAAAAAATTGGTGACCAGTACTATGATTGGGGCGGGAATAACTATTGAGAAATCTAGAATTGACCTTGATGGTTTAATAAAAAGGGTTGCATCTCCTGGTGGGACTACTGAAAGAGCCTTAAAAGAATTTAAGAGAAGGAAGCTGGATAAAATAATTTATAATGCTGTAGAAAGTGCAAAGAAAAGAGCATACCAGTTGCAGAATTTTCTTGACTAAAGGGAATGTAATGGGATTCTTTGTTGAGCTGGTTATATTTTTTCTCAGGGTTTATATTGGTGTAATATTTATAAGAATAATTATATCATGGGTTAGGATAAATCCAGGTGGTTTTTGGGTCAGGGCTTATAAATTTTTAGTTGACATAACTGAACCATTTTTAATAATATTTAGGAAAATTATACCATTAGCGAAGATTGGAAGGTTTTATATTGATCTTTCTTATATTGCAGCAATTATAATAATTGAGCTATTAATATTATTGTTGCGTTTTATAAGTTATAGATATATGTAGATAAAAAATTTTTGTTTGGAGGTAATTATGAATATAAATACGGAGAGCATCCAAAAAAGGGAATTTCATATTGTATTCAAAGGATATAAACCGGAAGAGGTTGATAAATTTTTAGATATTCTTACAGCGGAATTCGATAGATTGCAGAAATCTCAAAGGGAGCTTCAGGAAAATTTGGAAAGACTAAAATATGAGGGAGATAAGGAATCTGTTGAAATGAAAAGGGTTATTCAGGAAGCTCTTGTATCAGCACATAAGGTGGCAGAAGATATAAAACAAAAAGCAGAAAAAGAAGCTGAGGAAATGGTAAGAAATAAAATAGCAAAGGAAGAGGAGACGTATAAATATTTATTAAGTAAAAAAGCCCAGTTAGAAAGAGATATAAAAGAACTAAACCTGGAATATGAAGACTTTAAAGGTAAGATTTCAAAAATGGTAGATGATTTTAAAGAAACAGCTTCAAGATTAGGAGAAGAAAAATTTCTTAAAATTTCCGAAATTGGTAAGAAGGATTTTGATATTGATAAAACTAAAATAGGTGAAGGTGTAAGAGAAGGTAAAGAATCAATATATTTTCCTGAGGAAGAATTAGAAGTAGTTGGAGGCTATGAAAAGAAAGGGGGAGAAGAAAAAACCGGAATCGAGGAAATGGAAGAGGAAAAAGAAGAGAAGTTAATGGGAGAAGAGGAAAAAAAGCGGGGAATTCATGGATCTGAAGAAGTAGAAGAAGGAGATGACAAATATGAACCAAAAAAAGTCAAGAAGAAAATAGACATAGCCAACCCGGATATAATTAACGATTTCTTTAAAACTGATGAAGACTGAAACAATTAAGTTGATTGTAAAGCCAAATTCTACTGCTGCCGGTGTTTATGGAATTTATATGGATAGAATAAAAATAAAACTGGCGGCTGTCCCGGAGAAAGGGAAAGCTAATAAAGAACTTATAAAATTTATTTCAGGTAAAACAGGTATTCCTAAAAAAAATATAAAAATTATTGCTGGTGAAAAATCGATTTACAAAGAGATTAGTATAAAATCAGATAAAGATTTAAATTTAACCTCAAGACTCCTTTCCAGTTAAGCAAGTTTATGTCTTATTTAGCGCAAGTAGTAAAGACTTATCTATAACTATCTCATAATTTAATTCATTATATATTAATTCTTCAGATTTAACCCATTAATAGTTAAGAAATCCACACTTTTTATTGCATTAACATAGATTAACTGAGATTAACCACGTTATCTTATGAAATAATTGATTGACAATTAAATATTATAATTCTATTATATATTTATATAAAATTTGCAGATATTGCATAATAATATTACATAAAAAATGGAAATAATTTTATTAATAATAAAAGATAAGGAATTAATTAATAATATACCCAGAATAAAGCTGCAAAATCATAATATAGTAGTTTTAAGCAATATAAACTATATCAAGCATCATATAGAAGAATATATGCCAAAATATGTGATATTATCAGCAAAATTTAAAAATTATAAAGAAATAGCAGAATACATAAATCGTTATACCACAAGTGAACTATTTATTACTGATTTAGAGAAGAAAAAAAATACCATCTCCAGGGATATATATCTGGGCAGGATTGACAATATAGAAGATTTGAAAAGAGTACTGGAGATAATAGATAATTTGAATTTAAAAATAAATAGAAAAGAAGAAGATAGGTATAAATTTATACCTCAACAGATAATTTCATTTTACTCAATCCAGGGAGGAGTTGGAAAGACCAGTATGGTTTTTAATTTTGCCTGGTATATAAAAGACATTATTGACGGGAAAATATTAATTATAGATTTAAATTTTTGTGAGGGCCCATCAGACTTGACCATTAGTCTTGGTTTAAACCTATTGCCAAATCTAAGTATATTTATTGAAAAGATTACCCAGGGAAAAGACTGCTTCAATAAATCAATAATAAATCTGGATAATGATAAGATAGATATCCTGCAGTCACCGCTGTCTATCTATCAAAGTGATAAGTTTAATATTGATATGCTGGACAGCATAATTTATTCTGCCAGAAACAATTATGATATTATAATATCTGATGTTCCTTTCAGGTATGACAATGTTTCGTTAGAGATGTTGAATCTTTCAACTACCTCAATTTTAGTATTATCTCCAAACGTAAAGCTGGCACCAAGAGTAAGCAATTTTCAAAAATTTCTACCAACTAGTCAAAAGAAGGGAATTATTTTTAATAAAGTAGGCCAGAGTGAAAAAACATATATAGATGAATATAAAAGTATATTAGATATTCCTGTTTGTGACCGGATACCTTTCGTACCCGAAGAAGATAGGAAAATGATAGCTAGTGGCAGTAATTCTTTTGATATTCTGGATTTACAATCAAGAATGTCTAATTTAAGAAATTTTATTTTTTAAGAATGAATGAAGAAGAAAAATTATATACTATTAAAGAAGTTTCAGAGGTGGTTGGCATTAGCGAATCAGAGATAATCCGGATGGTTATGATCAGGAAATTGCCTGCCATAAGAGTTGGCAAGGCTATACGGATCAAAGAAGATGATCTGGAGATTTTCTTAAATGGGTTTTTGGGTGAAGAAGAAGTAAAAACTGGCTACGGGGAACCGGTTTTATATACAGCCGAACAGATTGCAAAAATTTTAAAACTATCGGTTGACAATGTATGGAATTTGCTGAAAACAGGAAGATTGAAGGGATTCAAGGTAAGAGAGGGCAGAAGCTCCTGGAGGATCCCTGCTGAGAGCCTGAAAGAATTCATAGAAAGCAGAACACAAAAAACGGTATAGGTATTAAAGAATGCTCGATGAAAAGGATAAAAAGCGCGGGCTTACTATCTGGGAGAAAATAGCGGTAGCAATAATTGTAATTTTGATAATTATTATAATTCTTTTAATTTTTAACCAGAATATAAAAGAATATTACGAAATTCTAAAGAACTGGTATGAAGGAAACAACTTATAAATGATAATTTGGACTTTTTTAGGAGGTGAAAATAATGAAGAAATTAATTAGAATTTTACTGGCAATGGGTTCCTTAATAGGAATAGCTGCGTGGGTTAGATGGTAAGATTTATGTTATAATAAATCAACCTTTTTGGTATAATGCTCTATATTTTAGTAAAATATAGGAGCAGAGTGTTGGGTGAATAGAAATAGCAGTCCGGTTTTAAGGGTGTATGTTTTTTTTATATTTTTAGTCGGACTATATTTATTTACTTATATTCTTTTAAAATATAGAGATATATCGTGGATTGGGGTGGTGCTGTTTGGGTTGTTGGCTTTTGTGGCTGATAATCTTTCGGCATCACTTCCAGCAGCTGGTAGTGTATCAATAAATACTGCTATATTATTCGCTAGTTTGATACTTTTTGGTCCCTCGACTACTATTTTAGTTACTGCATTTTCTATTTTAAATATAAGAGAGTTTGTTAAAAAAGTTCCTTACTATAAACATCTGTTTAACGCAGGTCAGTATTTAATGTCTGTAGGTATTGCCAGTATCGTATTCGAAATTACCTACGATAGAACTGCTGTTAATTTTTTTAATCCTGCCAATATTGGTTTTGTTTTTTTAGCTGTGTATATTAGCTTTTTTATAAATACACTGCTTACTGCTGAGGCTATTTCTATAAGTGAGAGGAAAAATTTTATTAATATATGGATTTATAATTACGCCTGGCTGATTCTGTTTATATTATTTTTAGCTGTAATGGCAATTTTCATATCTTTTCTCTATAAATTATACGGGCCCTTAACAATTATATTTACTTCTCTTCCATTAATAATTGCTCAATATACTTACTTACTTAGAGTAAAGGAAAGAAAAGCGCTTTTGAACAGCATTAAGCAAATTGTGAAGATAATAGATGCAAAAGATCCATATACTGCGGGGCACTCGATAAGAGTAGCGGAATATGCAGAAAAAATTGCAAGGAAACTAAGACTCAATGAATATGATGTCGATATATTAACCAATCTGGCAAACCTGCATGATATAGGCAAGGTGCAGATTGATTTAAGCGTCCTCAATAAACCGGGAAGATTTGATGAATCAGACTGGGCGGAGATGAAGAAGCATCCGGAAGTGGGTTATAAAATAGTAAAAGAAATAGTATTTTTAAAAAATTTGGCTAAAGCAATCCTTTATCACCATGAAAGAATAGACGGCAAAGGGTATCCATATGGGATAAAGGGAGATCAAATACCCCTGTTTGCTAAAATAATTAGCGTAGCGGATGCTTATGATGCAATGACCTCCGATAGGCCCTACAGACCGGCGTTGACCCAGAAAAAAGCTATAAAAGAGCTGCAAAAGTGTGCCGATAAAGATTTTGACAGGAAAATAAGTAGTATAATGATCGAGATTATAAAAGAGGAAAATCCTGAAGAATGTTAAAACAGTATTTTTTAATCTTTATAAAAACCATGCTTGCTTTGCTGGCAGGAGCTGCTATTGGTTTTATATTTTTTTATTTTTTAAAAGATACCAGCGTATTTATAATTGATAAAT
>JACKQG010000458.1_pt1 | contig 59431 bp, 51 predicted proteins | sample 8237621 | NCBI WGS metagenome assembly JACKQG01 (sample SAMN15677084, study PRJNA649215) | marine metagenome | biome: marine; feature: Black Sea; material: saline water; isolation source: suspended particulate matter (SPM) from the Black Sea western gyre | collected 2013-06-09/2013-06-10 | depth... | reverse complement strand
AACCGCTTCAATGAACGATTTGCCATCCCCATCGAACGCTACCATGACCGTGAGGCCAGGCTCCGGCTCAAAAAGCTGATCCAGCCTTTCATCCTCAGGCGAATCAAGTCCCAGGTTCTCGAGGAACTCCCACCGCGCACCGAGGTCACTCTCCAGGTTGAGATGAGTCCGGAGGAGGTCCACTTCTACGAGGCTCTGCGCCAGAACGCCCTGGCTGTCCTCGAAGACAACCAAGACAAAAAAGGACGCCACCTGCAGATCCTCACTGAGATCATGCGACTGCGCCAGGCCTGCTGCAACCCCCGACTTATTGACCAGAACACAAGCATCAGCAGCGCCAAGCTCAAAGTCTTTACAGCAGTGGTGGATGAACTGATCGGCAGTCGCCATAAGGCCTTGGTCTTCAGTCAATTCATCGGCCACCTGAATATCCTGCGCGAATATCTGGATGCCAAGGGAATAAACTATAAGTACCTGGACGGCTCAACCAGTACTGCCAAACGTCGCCAACAGGTAAACGACTTCCAGGCTGGAGAGGGCGATCTCTTCCTCATCAGCCTGAAAGCTGGTGGTTTAGGTCTGAATCTCACTGCGGCTGATTATGTCATCCACATGGATCCCTGGTGGAATCCCGCCATCGAGGATCAGGCCTCTGACCGGGCCCACCGTATCGGCCAGACCCGGCCCGTGACCATCTACCGCCTGGTCACCAAAAACACCATTGAGGAGAAGATTGTTAAACTCCACCAGGAAAAACGTGATCTGGCCGGCAGCCTCCTTGAAGGCAGTGACCTGAGCGCCAAGATGAGTGCCGACGACCTGCTTGATCTAATGCGGCAGGACAAGCAATCAGACTGACACACCCTGCCTGATTCATCGCGACCACCATCGCAACGTCAATGACACAGTCATCAACCGGCCCTCCCCATCCTTGCAGGCAGGCTTTCCGGCACAACAAAAAGAGACGGGATCACACCATTGGCGGTGGCAAATCATTCCCTGGAATAAAATTCAACAATAGCCTGATTCATCGCCTCAATAGTATATTCATCGGGCTGGACATCGATCTTTAAACCATTGTCAGTCACTGTTTTGCCTGTGATGGGACCAATGGCTGCGATCTTGACGCCCTGCAGAAACATGTTCATCTCTTCCTGATCGTTAGCATCCAGCAGAGCCAGAAAATTAGTCACCGTAGATGAGCTGGTGAAGGTAATCATGTCAATCTCACCTTCTTCCAAAATCCGGCGTAATTTCTCACGATCCCCCTGAACCGGAACATTCTGGTAAACAGGTGCAACCATCGCCTGGGCCCCGGCTCCTCGCAGGGTCTCAGGCAAGATCTCACGAGCCTTCAGGGCACGGGGAATAAGAATATTGCGCCCCTCAACCCCAAGATCCAGCAAGCTCTCAGACAGACCCTCGGCAGTAAACGTCTCCGGAATCAAATCAACTCGAATGCCATAATTCAACAGGAGATCCCCGGTGGCCCGGCCCACTGCTGCCACGGAGACACCTTTCAAATCCCGACTATCCATGCCCCGTTCGTGCAAACGATGAAAAAAGTATTTAACCGCATTGATCGAGGTAAACAGTAACCAATGATACTCGTCGATCCGCTCCAGCTCACCATCAAGGATCTCGTAGGAATCAACCGGCTTCAGGTGGATGGTTGAAAACTCAAGACAGCTTGCCCCGTCTTCTTCAAGACCTGCCACCAGCTCCGAGGCCTGTTCCCGCGTACGGGTGACCATTATTTTTTTCCCGAACAGGGGACGTTTCTCAAACCAGTCAATGGTATCGCGCAGTTTCACAACTTCACCGACGACGATCAGGGCCGGTGGCTTAATGCCCTCAACGCGAACCTTCTCAACAATTGTCTCCAGGGTGCCAATAACTGAGTGCTGCTCCGGAGTTGATGCCCACCGGACAACGGCCACTGGTGTCTGGGGATCCCGGCCATTACTGACGAGATTATGAACGATGGTCGGAAGATTTTTGATCCCCATGTAGATCACGAGAGTCCCGGCGCCGGTGGCCAGTTTGGGCCAATCGATATTGGAATCCTTCTTGGTTGGATCCTCATGACCAGTCAAAAAGGCCACAGAGGCCGTGTACTCACGGTGAGTAATGGGAATACCTGCATAGGTTGCAGCAGCAGTGGCCGAAGTGACACCCGGCACGACCTCAAAGGCCACCCCGGCTGCGGCCAGTTGCTCAATCTCTTCACCGCCACGTCCAAAGATAAAAGGATCACCACCTTTGAGCCGAACCACCATCTTCCCCTGACGGCCCCAGTCCACCAGCATCTGGTTGATTTCTTCCTGGGTATGGGTGTGTTTGGTGCCGCCTTTCTTGCCGGCATAGATCAAATGGGCGTCCTTTGGCACATACTTGAGAAGCTTTGGAGTGGCCAGATAATCATAGACCACCACCTCGGCCCGCTCCAATAGATACTTACCGCGCAGGGTAATCAGTCCGGGATCACCGGGTCCGGCTCCCACCAGATAGACCTTGCCAGGCCGTGTTTTTTTTGTCTGCTCTGTCATCATTTCACAATCAAGACGAACTCTGTCACCTTGAGACTCATTATATTTATATTAACGGAACTCTTCAGGAGCGCCCCATCTGCTTTGTCATGGGCCTGCCCATGAAGAGTTACAGCACACGGTGTTATGTCCATTTCCGGCATCAAGCTGAAGAGCTACATAACAACAAACCACCGATACCGACTGCAACACTTCAGTAAACAGCTTTATACTCTTTTCTCTAACAGCTGTCATCTGCCAGTTCATCCAGCAGACAAGCCGCCAGGAGCGGAATCATCAGTTCATGGTGACCAGTTACATGAAAACCACGACCACTCCCGGCAGTGGGGCGGTTGACCACGTTCGTCAGCGATCGATACTGCTTCATAAAATCAAAATTCGCAGTCACAATATCATCAACCTGATGCCCAAGATTACGGGCCACAGTCAGGGCCTTGAGAAAGATCTCGGGCAGGAGGACTGCTGAGCCAATATTGAGATAGGCCCCGGCCCGCAACTCTGCCACCTGGGCTGCAAAGAGACGAAAATCCTGATACGAAGTCTGACCAATGGCTGCACCCGAGGCCGAGGGATGAATGTGGGTAATATCTGTACCCACGGCCACATGGACGGTCACCGGCACACCAAGACGCACCGCCGCAGCCACAAGGCTCAGATGGTTATAGGTGAACTTCTGCTCCAGCAGATAACGTCCCACAGCCTCGCCCATCCCCAGGCCCTGCTCTGCACCCTGATTGATGGCGGCATTAATTACTTCACCCGTTTCACGGGCAGCGCCAAAGGCACCATCTCCCAGAACCGCCGCCACATCTTCGGAGGTTGACCCGGCCATGGCGATCTCGGCATCATGAATGATGCAGGCACCGTTCAAGGCCAGACCGGAAATAATCGACCGCTCCATCAGGTCAATCAGGATCGGATTCAAGCCGACCTTGATGACATGCGCCCCCATACCAACCAGAATTGGCCGCTCTGCCCGATGAATCGCGGCCAAACGTCGGACCAATTCCGGAAAATCCCGTCCCAGGAGCTGAGCTGGCAGAGAATCGATCAGCTCGCGGATAGAGCTGCCGGGTAACAAGGGACGACCAAAATCATCCACTGAAACCATAGATTGACGCCCGTGCAAAGAATAGGTTTGCAGGCCGCTGAATTCGAGGGGTTTGGTTTTCTGGGATTTACGGCTGACCATGAATTTCACGCTCCACCAGCTCACAAAGGAGGTGCTCTACCCAGACATGGGCCTCCTGGATATGAGGTGTGGCATCACTGGGCACATTGAGCAGCACGTCAACCACGGCCCCCACCGGGCCACCATCTCCGGCCAGACCACCAGTCAACGCCGCTGTATCCATCCCGATATCACGCGCCGCTTCCAGGGCCAGCTGGACGTTTTTTGACCGACCACTGGTCGATATTCCCAGGGCTAAGTCCTTTGGGCGCCCCAGGGCCTGAACCTGCTTCAAAAATATTTCATCATAGGAAAAATCATTCCCCACCGAGGTCAGAATCGACGTGTCAGTGGTCAAGGCCAGAGCAGCCATGGGCGGTCGATTAATGAGAAAGCGGTTCACAAACTCAGCCGCCATATGCTGGGCATCAGCTGCACTGCCCCCGTTGCCAAACAGCAGGACTTTCCCACCACGGCGGATACAGGCGACCATCATCCGGGCCAACTGAAGAATTTGCTCGCCCTGGTTCCGGGCAAAGGCCTCCTTGGCAGCAATCGAATCCCGCAATGTTCGCTGAAGTATTTCTTCCATTTGCAATCTCAAACAGAGATCCGGGACGTTCTCCGATCTCTGTTTAACGGCTCCCTTCAAAAATTATTTTTTCATTCTGCGTTGTGCTCAAAATCTAATCCGCGTAATCGCGGCCACATGCCTGCGGTAAAATTGTTCGCACGCCTTGATCCTGAACATATTGCACATGACTCTAAAATATCCGCAGCAAAAAGGCAAAAAAAAAGGGGAATTCCAGCCCACAGTGCCAGAATTCCCCACAACATACACAAGTCCGGACCTTACGGACCGGTCCTGTTGCACCCTGCTTAATCCAGTTGCTTTACAATTGCGTCAGTTACCTCTTTGATGGCCACGGAGCCATCAACAGAGATCACCTTGGAACCACCAGCAGCCTTGAAATAATTGACCGCGGCCATGGTTCCGGTTTCAGTATCATAATAGATATCATGACGTTTACCAATAGCAGACTCGTCCTGATCATCGGCACGGGCACTCAGCTCACCACCACAGACCCGACAGACCAGTTTACCATCTTTTTCCACCGGCTTAATGGCATCAAAGGCGATATGATTGGGATGATTATTATCATTGGCGCACAAACGGCGGCCCATGATACGCTCCTTGGCAATCTCACGGTCAAGCTCGATCTCAAGGACATAGTCAAGTTTCATCCCGGCTTCTTTCAGGGCCGCATCAAGTGCCTCTGCCTGAGCCTTGGAACGGGGAAAACCATCGAGGAGCCAGCCCTGCTCTTTATATTTGGCCAGGGTCTCGAGAACCATGGGAATGGTGATCTCATCTGGAACCAGGTCACCGCGCTCGATGAACTCCTTGGCTTTTTTGCCAAGCTCAGTACCGCCCTTAATGTGCTCACGGAAGATGGCACCGGACTCGATGTGAGCACTGCCGTACTTGTCTTTAACGATAGCACCCTGGGTACCCTTACCACTGCCATTCGGCCCAAAAGCCAGAATATTCACTGCCATAGCTGCTCTCCTTTCGCTAACCTGTTAGTCTGAAAACCACAACCTACAACCGACCAAACCCTTCAGCCAGTATATGATCCGCATACAATCTTAGCGGACACAAGTGAATGAGTATTCACTCAAGAACGCCGAGACAAGACTATAAACCAAAACAGACGGTGAGGCCAGAAAAATATCTCCCCATATTTTTTGACTTTCCTCACTAAAAGGGGTACTTTCCTCCACTACTATCGGCCCAAGCCGATGTACAAAAACAGGTCAGAGCAGGTCTGTCCGGTCTCCGGTAAACCATAACACCGCCCTGACCATATTCCGTATCCACACTAGTAAACTGGCCTGACTCTTTCCGCGGCCACCACCTCTTCTATTGAACAACAGAAAATCATGAATGAAATACGCGTCGGCCTCATCGGCTTCGGCACCGTAGGCAGCGGCCTGGCCCAAACTCTTCACGAACAGAAGGATCGTCTCATCCGTCGTACAGGCGCCGCCGTCACCCTGACCCGTGTGGCAGATATCAACATCGACAAACTGCCCGAACACCTGAACAGCGCCGTTCTCAGCCGTGATGCCGCCGACATTTTCAACGATCCGGACATTGACATCGTGGTTGAGTTGATCGGTGGAATTGAACCTGCCAAAACCTTTCTCCTCGAAGCCATCCGCCACAAGAAACACGTGATCACGGCCAATAAGGCGCTTCTTTCTATCCACGGTCGCGAGATCTTCGAAGCAGCAGTGGCCAACGGAGTTGAAGTGGGTTTTGAGGCCAGTGTTGGTGGCGGTATTCCTGTGATCAAGTCTCTGAAAGAAGGGCTCGTGGCCAACCGCATCATGTCAATCATGGGTATCATGAACGGCACGGCCAATTACATCCTCACCCAGATGACCGACCACGGCACCCCCTTTGCCGAGGTCCTCAAGGAAGCTCAGGAACTGGGCTTTGCCGAGGCCGACCCCACCTACGACATCGAAGGCATCGACACCGCCCACAAACTGGCGATCCTCATGACCATTGCCTACGGCAAGCATGTTCAACTCTCCGATATCAACACCGAAGGGATCAGCCGGATCGAACCCATCGACATCGAATTTGCCAAAGAATTCGGTTGCCGGATCAAACTGCTGGCCATCAGCCAGAACCACGGTGAACACGTGGAGGCACGGGTCCATCCAACCATGGTCCCCTGCTCGCACATGCTGGCCAATATCAATGGGGCCTATAATGCCATCCACTTCAACGGCGACACCGTGGGCAACGTCCTGCTCTACGGTCCCGGTGCGGGTAAAATGCCCACCGGCAGTGCTGTGGTTGCAGATGTGGTGGATATCGGCCGCAACATTCTCAACCAGTCAATCAACCGCGTTCCAGCCCTGTCGTATCTACCGGAACATATCGGCACTCCATCCATCACACCCATGAGTGAACTGACCTGTCCCTATTACTTCAGAATCAGCGCAGCGGACCAGCCTGGAGTCCTGAGTGCCATCTCCGGAATCTTTGCCCGTCACGACATCTCCATCAAGTCAGTGATCCAGAAGAGCCGCCATGCGGATGAGCCGGTCAACATCGTCATCCACAGCCATGAGGCTTCAGAAGCAGCAGTGGAACTGGCCTTGACTGAGATTAATGCACTGGAGGTCTGCGCCGTACCTGCTGTCAAAATTCGAATCCTGACCAGTGATGATTAAGACAAGCGGCTCTGAATCGAGCGCCAGCCCCACACCTGCGTCGGAGTTTCGATCATGAAATACCTGATCCTGGTGGGTGACGGCATGGGTGACCGCCCCATAAAAGAACTGAACGACCGTACCGTGCTCCAAGCGGCCCGGACTCCTGCAATGGATCAACTCTGCGCGCGTAGTCGTCTCCTGCAGGTACAGACCGTCCCCGAAGGCTTTCCACCGGGCAGCGATGTGGCCAACCTCTCGCTTCTGGGTTATCGCCCCGAAGAAAATTATACCGGCCGGGCCCCCCTTGAGGCTGCGGCCATGGGGATCGAGCTGGCCCCGGACGAAACCGCCTTTCGTTGCAACCTGGTCACCCTGGAGCACGACGACCCGGGCCACACCCGCCTGGTTGACTACTCGGCCGGCCATATCACAACCCATGAGGCCCGGGAACTGGTCACAGCCCTGCAGCAGGAATGCTCCACTGAGAACTTCAGATTCTACCCGGGCATCAACTACCGTCATATTCTGGTGGTCAAGGGAGCCTATCCAGACCTGCAACCCGTCCCGCCGCACGACTTCATTGGCCGTGATGTCAGCCCCCACTGGCAACGCTATATGGATGATCCAACCTGGAAGAAACTCGTCCTGGGAGCCGAACAGGTCCTGAGCCACCATCCTGTCAACCAAAAGCGGACCAGCACCGGCCTCAATCCGGGCAACGGGATCTGGCTCTGGGGTGAAGGACGAATGCCGCAGATGACAGGCATCCCTGAACGCTACAATCTGCAAGGCAGTCTCATCTCCGCCGTTGACCTCCTCAAAGGGTTGGGAGTCTGCGCCGGCCTTGACATACTCAATATCCCCGGAGCCACCGGCTGGATCGACACCAATTACGAGGGCAAAGCCGAGGCCGCCCTGAACTGTCTGCTCAAGCAGGACTATGTCTTTGTTCATGTAGAAGCTCCGGACGAGGCCGGTCATCAGGGCTCGCTCAGTGCAAAACTGCAGGCCATCGAAGACTTTGACAGCCGCATTGTGGCCCCCATTCTCCACGGCCTGCGTGCGCAAGGCGACGACTTCCGCATGATCGTCACCATGGATCATTTCACGCCGCTGGAGTTGCGCACCCATACCAGTGATCCTGTTCCGGCCCTGCTCTACGACTCCCGCGAACAGGAAACCGGCTGCGGACTGGACTTTAACGAAGAATCCGGAAGACAGCTGAATCAAAATCGACAAGCAATCAGCGGTGAAGAAATGCTCCTCACCCTCCTTGAACGTAACAACACATGAACGATCCCCTGAGCAGCCCCCCTGCCAAAACACCTCAGATCCATCGCTGCCAGACCCGTGTCCTTTACGGCGACACCGACGCTGCTGCCGTGGTCTACAACGCAAACTATTTGCGCTATTTTGAACAGGGCCGCACTGAGCTCATGCGCGAGCTGGTCTGCTCCTACCAGGAAATCGAGGCACTGGGACTGGTCATGCCGGTTACCGAATGTCACATCCGCTTCAAAGCCCCAGCCCGTTACGACGACCTGCTGACCATTGAAACCCGGCTGCTGGAACTCAAAAAAGTCTCCTGCACCTTCAGCTACCGCATCCTGCGGTATGACGCAGGTCAGGACCGGCCCAAGCTTCTGGCTCGAGGCACAACCACCCACGCTGCAGTCACCCGTGACGGTAAACTCTGCAAACTCCCGGAAGAGATCAGAACCAAAATGGCCACTCTTCTGTAAGAATGCTCTGTAAAGAATCCACAACAACGACCGAATCCCATTGACAAGTTCAAAAAAACAGCTATAGTGTCCACACGGAACGCGGGGTGGAGCAGTCTGGTAGCTCGTCGGGCTCATAACCCGAAGGTCGTAGGTTCAAATCCTGCCCCCGCTACCATAATATTTCCAAGGGTTTCAGGCTATCTGCCTGAAACCCTTTTTTTATGCCTTGACCGCCCTGCTGCCCCATGAACACAGATACCAAAAATAACAGCCGCCAACCCGCAAGGCTCTCAGCCGGTTTTGGCGGTTTTTTTATTTTAACCGGCGCCATTCTCTGGGGGACCACGGGCACGGCCCAGGCATTAGCACCGGCCGAGGGACAACCTCTGGTGCTTGGCACTCTGCGCATAATCATCGGCGGACTGGCCATGCTGATCGTCGCTCTGCGCAAAGAGACTTTTTTGTGTATTTTTCAACCACTGGGTGCAGTCAGCCTGGCCGCAGCCTGCTCAGCCGTTTACCAGGTCTCTTTCTTTTCCGCAGTCAAAATCACCGGAGTGGCAGCCGGGACCATCATTGCTATCGGCTCAGCGCCAATTTTTGCCGGGATTCTCGGCTGGATCATACACAAAGAGTGCGTCAATAAACGCTGGATTATTGCCACTCTCCTTGCCATCGGGGGCTGCACCCTGCTTGCTGGAGCCGGCGGAGCCGTACAACTGGAAACAGTGGGTGTTTTTCTGGCCCTATTGGCCGGAGCCTCATACGCCCTGCTGGCCGCCTCCCTGAAAGGGCTGCTCCAACACCGCCCCCCTCTTTCTGTCCTTGGCGGAGTCTTTACCCTGGCCGCAGTCCCCCTCCTTCCTCTGCTCTTCTTTCACGATCTCAACTGGATAGCCTCAGTTCGGGGTGTCAGTGTGAGCCTGCACCTGGGGTTGATCACGGGAGCCTTAGCCTACGCCCTGTTTTCCACGGGACTGCAAGTCGTCCCCGTGGCGGCTGCCGCCACCATAACCCTGGCTGAACCATTGACAGCAGGTCTCCTGGGTATTTTTCTGCTTGGTGAGACAGTCGGCACCATGGGACTCCTGGGTATGGCCCTGCTCCTCTCCGGCCTGCTCATTCTGGCTATTCCTAGAAAGACACACCCTCTCAGGAAATGACGCCTCTCCCAGAAAAAACAGGTTATACGCCACCCAAGGACACCCACAGGAAAAGATATCATTCCTTGACACAGGCAAATATCAGGCGATATACTTTTAATGGGTTTGATTGATAACGGATCAATCAGTATAATCATGAGATATCTTTTTCCGGAGGAGGTCATGAAAAACAAGGATCTGAAAAAAATCCTGGCCGGGATCGGAGCCGCAGGGCTGATCAGCGCCTGCAGTTACACGATTCCTGCCACCCATGCCGCAGGCAGCGGATGAGGTGCCAAGCCCAGTGCAGGTGGCACTGAAAAAATCATCAAACCAGCAGCCGAAAGTGGTTGAAGCGGCTCCAGCAGTGCAGTTAGCACTGAAGACGTTGTCAGCAAGCCGGCCAAACCTGCATCAAGCAGTGGCTGAAGTGGTGACACCAACAGCGTCGGTGACGCTGTAACAGAAGAAGTCGAAGAAGCAGTTGAAGACGTCAAGAAAAAGGCCAGTTCCAGCGGCTGAAGCGGTTAATCCTCCACGTGCAGGTTGCACGTACCGCGCTTGACACCCAAGGGTCGGCCTCAGTCAGAGGTCGGCCCTCTCTCATGCCATGCACTCCCGCAATCAGCCAACAACTCTTTTATCGTGTCCGAATCAGAAATCCCACTCAGCACTGTCTACCCCGTCTGTCATCGTCTTCTGCCTGTGGCCCTGACCGGCCTCCCGGACCCGGACGATCTTCCACGGATTCTCACTCATCATCCCGAGCAGATTACGCGACACCCCTTTCTCGCCAATCTGGCACAGATCGAGCTCATTTGTTTTCAGCTCCATCATCAGCCCCCGAAACTCCCTGACACGATCGATGCGTACATGATCAACCCAGCCTTGGAACTGATTGAAACCCAGTGGAACCGACTACCAGAATTCCTGGGTGACCAGACAATCGAGCCGGAACCGGAAGCAGGCATGATCCTCATCTTCCGCCATCCCCACGACCAGAGTGTGCAGGTCCTGACACCAGACAATCACGATCTCCTGGCCCTGAAGATGATCAGTGAAAACCTTGATTCACGGGCACTTGCCATGGAGAGCGAGGCAAGTCTTGGCCAGATCGACGATATCATCTACCGCGCCATCCAGCGTGGCCTGCTCCTGGCCCCACCCTCTGCAATCCGGCGCGACCAGGACTTCCCGCGCGGAACCATCACAGACCCGCAACGATTCAGCGCTCCGACATTCACCCTGCAATGGCACATTACCCAGACCTGCGACCTGCATTGCCGCCACTGCTATGACCGCAGCAAACGCACCGAGGTGAGCCTCGATCAGGGATTGCGTATCCTTGATGATCTCTATGACTTCTGCCGCGCCCGCCATGTCTTTACCCAGGTCTCTTTTACCGGCGGTAACCCTCTGCTCCATCCCAATTTCAAGGCACTCTATCAGGCAGCGGCAGACCGTGGATTCATGACCGCAATTCTCGGCAATCCCATGCCCAAAGAACGTATGGAAGAGATCCTGACCATCCAGAAGCCGGTCTTCTACCAGGTCAGCCTGGAAGGGCTGGAAGAGCACAATGACTACATGCGTGGGACAGGCCATTTCCAGCGAACCATCACCTTTCTGAAACTCCTCAAAGAGATGGGGATTTACTCCATGGTCATGCTCACCCTGACCCGCGCCAACCAGGACGAGGTACTGCAGCTGGCTGAAACATTACGCGATCAGGTGGACCTCTTCACCTTTAACCGCCTGGCCATGGTGGGTGAAGGTGCGGCTCTGGCCTCGGCTCCAACCGATGGTTTTGCTGATTTTCTGGTGCAGTATCAGGAAATGGCCAAGACAAGTCCACATCTCAGCCTCAAGGACAACCTGTTTAATCTCCTCCGCCAGCAACAAAATCAGGAACTGGGAGGAGGTTGCGCCGGATATGGCTGCGGTGCGGCCTTCAACTTCGTTTCTCTCCTGCCAGACGGCGAAATCCACGCCTGTCGCAAATTTCCCTCGCCCATTGGCAACATCTTCAAAGAAAGTCTGTCAGCGATCTACGACGGCCATATGGCCCGTCAATACCGGAACGGACCAGAGGAATGCCGCGATTGCGAGATTCGCCCGGTCTGCGGAAGCTGCCTTGCCGTAAGCCACGGCTTCGGACTCGATGTCTTCAAACACCGAGACCCCTACTGTTTCAAAGAGTAAGTCTAATCCGAGCAGGCAAAAAGGGCCTGACACCACCTCGGCCAAGATGGTGTCAGGCCTTGACCACGCAGTTCTTGCCACTGGCCTTCGCCCGATACAGGGCCTGATCTGCCAGCTTAAGCAGCTCATCACGACTCATATCCTCACCAAACTCCGCCACACCAAAACTGCCTGTTATTCGAATCCGATCAGCACCAGCCGGAACGACTATCTTCGCAACGGCCACTCTGATCTTTTCCACCACCTGGCAGGCCTGCCCTCCATCTGTGACAGGCAGGAGAAGAATAAATTCCTCCCCGCCCCAGCGGGCAACAAAATCCTGTTCCCGAATCGCCCGCTGCAATCTGGCCGCCAGGGCGATTAAAACCCGGTCCCCCGCATCATGGCCATACGTATCATTCACCTGTTTAAAATTATCTATATCAACCATGACCAGAGACAGAGGCTCTTTACTCCGCCGCGCCTGACGCAGGGCCTGATCCAAAACCAAATCAAAATGAAGACGATTGGCCAGACCGGTCAAGGCATCACTGGTGGCCAGGGCCTGGTATTTTTCCTTACCATGAGCCTGACGATAATAGGCCAGACCTCCCAGCAGCAATAAAATGGTCAGGATCAGAGTCACTCTCTGCATCATAAAATAACGCTGATTGTAACTCTTCAGGGTCGCATCCTCATGATAGGCAACAAAATAAGCCACCGGCTGACCCCGAACATTCTCAACAGGCAAAAAAGAGGCCACCAACACCTTATCAATTCCGGGCAGTTGCTGGGCCACAGCAAACATTTGATTCTGCGCCAGGCGTTCCTGCACCACATCACGTAACTGCTTGTTTAATTTTTTAAAATCACTCATGGAAAGCAGATCACTTTCCATAAGCTCCTGTTTAATATAAGGAATTACTAAATTGTTCCGGACATGACGCGAAGACACGCCACAAAGAGAGAAACCCTTTTCACGGCCCGGCGCCAATGCGCCAACAACAATCTCCTTATCCAGCATCAAGGTGTAAATAGCAGGAAACAAATGATAGGCCAGCGAACGCACAGCCAAAAAAGAATATGAGAGCTCGACGCTTCCCACGAACTCATGCCCGGCAAACAAGGGATAAACATGCCGCATGGCCGGAAACAGCGCCCCCTCCTCAAAACCCCCAACGAATTTTCTGGTCTCATTGACCTGATCAACGGAGTATCTCAGGCCCTTCAAGGAGTCACCATAAAACTCAGGTTGATGGAAACGTAAAAAACTGACACTCTCCGGCAGATGGAACTGCAATTGCCGCAAGTCCTTCTTCTGAAGGTTATCATAGGTAAGAAACAGCCGTTCATACAACAGGCCCCGCAGCCTCTCCTGCTCCGACTCAACGGTGGTCTTGGCAGCCAGAGCCATGATCTCCAGGATGTCATCCTGATTGATCACATGCTCAAAAACAACATCTGCCATGTTTTTCAGAGTAAAATAAACCACCCCCATGTGCATACGTTGCTCTTCACTGACCTGGACCAGATAATTTGCCTCCCGTTGACGGTGCAGAGTGCTCAGCAGAATAGAACTCATCACAAACAGAGAAATTACAAGAACAAAGTACAGGGAATAGGCCCGTAATGACATCCAGCAAAACTGGACAAAAGATTTAAGTTTTTTCAGCATCAAAAAAGTCTCTGTTGAAATTTTCTTTTTCAATCATTCCACTACTCTCAAATCCCAAGATACCGTTTTTGCACGGCTTCCGTCAAGTCGACAGATTCACCAGACCAGACTACACGCCCTCGTTCCATAATGAAATGGCGCTCGACAATTTTTTTCAAATTATTGATATTTTTATCAATCACCAGAACCGACAGGCCGCGTTCCTTGAGGATGGTCAAGCCGCGCCAGATTTCCTCGCGAATGAGCGGGGCCAACCCCTCGGTGGCTTCATCCAGTAGGAGAAGACGGGGATTGGTCATCAGGGCCCGGCCAATGGCCAACATCTGCTGTTCGCCGCCGGAGAGCTCTGAGCCAAGACTTTGAGCCCGCTCGGCCAGACGGGGAAAGATGTCATAGATCCGTTTGATCGTGTACGGATTTGATCTCCCGCTGAAATTGGCCGCCACGACGGTCAGGTTTTCGCAGGCAGTGAGGGTGGGAAAGATCTGTCGCCCCTCGGGCACCAAACCTATGCCCAGACGGGCAATGCGATAGACAGGCAGATGCTGCAGCTCGGCCCCATTCAAGGTAATGGTTCCGGCAAAGGGCGGGGTCAGGCCCATAATCGAGCGAATGGTGGTGGATTTTCCCATGCCGTTGCGCCCAAGCAGGGCCACCATCTGGCCCTCAGCAACGCTCAGATCAACCCCAAACAGGACCTGACTGCTCCCATAACGGGTCTCTACTCCACGGAGCTCAAGCATCATCACCCCTGCCGAGATAGGCTTCCTGAACTGCCGGATCATGACGAATCTCCTGCGGACTGCCGGTGGCCGCGACCCGGCCCCGAACCAACACTGTGATCCGGTCGGCCAGAGTAAAGACCGAGGGCATGTCATGTTCCACCAGGAGGATAGTCACGCTCCCCTTGAGTCCCTGAATCATTCGAGTCAGCTGCACCGTACCGCCTGGTCCAAGACCGGCCATGGGTTCGTCAAGGAGAAGCATCCGGGGAGCGGTGGCCAGAACCATGCCCACCTCCAGCTGACGCCGCTCACCATGAGAAAGAGCTGCAGCGGGCAATGCACTCTTCTGGATCAGATCAACCCGGGTCAACAATTCCCGGGCAGGTTGGAGCAGCTGCACATCGTCAAGTGGTGGTGACCAACAGCCAAAATTCCCGCCCTGAGCCGCCATCACAGCCAGGACCAGATTTTCTTCAACCGTGAGCGTGGGAAAAACTGAAGTCACCTGAAAGGAACGGACCAGACCCAGTCGGGCCCGAGCCTCCATGCTCATACTGCCGACACTCCTCCCCTGAAATGTAATACTCCCACAATCGGCCTCAGTCAGGCCGCAGAGCAGATCCAGCAGGGTGGTTTTACCAGCACCGTTGGGGCCGATCAGGGCATGCAGTTCACCTTCCGCCACGCCCAACGAGATCTCATCTGCGGCACGCAATGCCCCAAAACGTTTACTGAGGCTTTCAACCTGCAGAAGCGGCTCAATCATCACGGCCACCGATCTTCATGAGCAGACCATGGATACCATTCCGGGCAAAAAGCACCACCAGAATCAGAAAAGGCCCCAGAATCACCATCCAATGCTCGGTATATATGGCCAGAACCTCCTCCAGGAGCAACAGAACGCCAGCGCCGAGAAGCGGGCCAACCAGGGTACCGGAACCGCCAAGCAGGACCATGACCATGATTTCACCGGACTTGGTCCAATGCATGAGACCGGGGCTGACATACTCGCCCTGATGCGCCATGAGAACGCCAGCCACACCTGCTGCGGCGGCGGCCAGAGCATAGCAGATCAGCCGATAGCGATAGACGGGAAAGCCCAGGGCCCGCAGGCGCTGCTCATTATCACGGCCACCGCGCAAAACCAGGCCGAAACGTGAGGTGGTGAAGCGACGAGCCAGAACCAAAAAGAGGATCAAGATGAACAGGCACAAATAATAGTAAATGAAGTCATTGTTCAGATCAAACCCCGGCAGATGGCCCCGGCCAAAAAGACTGATACCATCCTCCCCGCCATAGCGGTCCAGGGATATAAACAGATAATAAAACATCTGGGCAAAGGCCAGTGTGATCATGATGAAATGCATGCCCCGGGTCCGGAGACTGATACTACCGGTGAGCAGACCAAAAAAACCGGCCATCACAACGGCCACGAACAGGGCGAGGAGCAAACTCTCGGAACCTGGCAACACGAGCCCCATGGGCCAATTCAGGACCGCCGAGCCTTCATAGCTGTGAAAGGCGAGAATTCCGGCCGAGTAGGCACCAATCCCCAGGAATGCGGCATGACCGAGACTGACCATGCCGCCGTAACCCAGAATCAAATCCAGGCTGGCCGCAGCCAGTCCATAGATCAGAATCCGGTTCAACAGGGACAGTAGATACTCTTGTCCCATGAGCTGGAACAGGGGCGGCAGCAGGGCAAAGACCAACAGGACAGTGAGCATCAGGCGTTCATTGCGGAGAAAAGCCCTCATCTCAATTCCCCGGAGCCGGAAAAAGACCGCGCGGCTTCCAGGCCAGGATAAGGGCCATGAACACATAGACGGCCATGGATGCCAGGGCAAGACCAAGCCGGTCAGCCGCCGCCGAATCAAACAGCAGACGAAAGATCTGCGGCAAAAAGGCCCGGCCCAGAGTATCCACCATGCCCACCACCAGGGCGCCAACAAAGGCACCACGGATGGAGCCGATTCCACCAATGACAATCACCACAAAGGTCAGGATCAGGATTGACTCACCCATACCCGCCTCAACCGCCAGGATCGGCCCGGCCATGGCTCCGGCCAACCCGGCCAGCAGAGCGCCAAGCCCGAAAACCAGGGTGTAGAGAACCCGGATATTAATGCCCATGGCTGCCACCATCTCGCGATTCGTGGCTCCGGCCCGAATCTGCAAACCCAGCCGCGTGCGGGAAAAAAGGAGATAGAGAAAAAGGGCAACCAAAATCCCGACTGCAATGATCAGCAGACGATAGCTGGGATAATAAATACCGGGCAGGAGTTCGACCGTCCGGGAAAGCCAGGGGGGAACATCCATAAACAATGGCTGACGACCCCAGATCATCCGGGTCAGTTCGTTGAAAAAAAAGATCAGACCAAAGGTGGCCAAAACCTGATCCAGATGGTCCCGCTCATAGAGGCGGCGCAGGACCGTCAGCTCCACCAGCATGCCCACTGCGGCCGTCACCGGCAAGGCCACAGCCAGAGCCAGCACGAAACTCCCGCTCTTCAGCATTACGGTGGCCGCCACATAGGCACCAATCATATAAAAGCTGCCGTGGGCCAGATTGACCACCTGCATGATCCCAAAGACCAGCGTCAGACCAGCCGACATGAGAAAAAGCATGACGCCCAGTTGCAGGCCGTTCAAGAGCTGTTCGACAAAGAGAAGCATAAGAAAAACCGGAACAAAGTGAACCGAAGACATCTCAATCGTTCAAGATCAGGATGCCTCTCATCATGGTAAAAAAACAGCCCCGGAGGAAACTGGGCAAGTGGAGTTCAGATTCGCCCATTTCGACCGTCAAAGCATACTCAAGGTATGTGAGACGATCGAAATAGACGAAGATGGGCTGCTATTGCCCAGTTTCCCTATTTCATGGAGCACTCACTGGCATAGGCATCCACGTGATCCACAAAGGTCTTCTCCACGATCCGGTTGGTGTACTTACCATCCGCCGTCTTGACCACCTCACGGACATAAATATCCTGAATCGGGTGATTGTTCTTCCCAAAGCGGAAGTTACCACGCACGGATGTAAAATCAGCTGCCTTGAGAGCAGCACGAAAATCGTCCTGACGATTCATATCACCACCCACCTTCTTCAAGGCCGAGCCGATGAGTTGGGCCGCATCATATCCCTGGCTGGCGTAGAGAGTCGGCGTTCGACCATAAGTCGCACGGAAGGCCTCAACAAAAGCCCTGTTCTTCGGGGTATCCAGATCCGGACTCCACTGCGAACCATTGATGACACCAAGGCCCGCATCGCCCACGGCCTGAAGGAGGCGCTCATCAAAAGAAAAGGCGGGGCCGAACAGGGGAATCGTTTTATTCAGGCCGGCCTGGGCATACTGTTTAATGAAGTTAATACCCATTCCACCGGGCAGAAAGAAAAAGACCGCATCAGGAGCGGCAGCGCGAAGAGAGGCCAGTTCCGCTGCGTAATCGGACTGACCAAGGTTGGTATACACCTCACCGGCAATCCCACCCTTGTAAAAGCGTTTGAAACCAGATACGGCATCCTTCCCACCAGGATAGTTGGGAGCTAACAGATAAACCTTGTTGAAGCCCTTATCATTGACATACTTTCCTGCGGCCTCATGCAGATTATCGTTCTGCCAGGCCACATTAAAGTAATTGGGGTCGCAGCCCTTACCGGCAAGCATAGACGGACCAGCATTGGGGCTGATATAAAACACATCCTCACGAACCACCTTGGGAACCACAGCCGTGGCCACATTGGAGAAAACAATGCCGGTCAGAATTTGGGCTTTATCCCTCTTGATGAAACGTTCGGCAATCTGCCTGGCCTTCTCAGGCTTGCGATTATCATCATCGACCAGGAGATCCACGGCAATACCACCCAAGGTTCCTTTGCCCTCATCAACAGCCAGCTGAAAACCGTCACGGATATCCTCACCCAGATACCCGGCCTTGGTCGACAGGGTTGTAATCATGCCGATCCTGACCGGTTCCTGGGCCACAGCAGTGACCGAATAACAAAGAGCCAACAGGGCCATTAATAAAACTTTCTTCATATCATTCTTCCCCCCTCAGATTAAAATAAAAACTCCCTTGAACAAGATTCCTTTGGTCCGATGACTGCGCTGCGCTGTGTCCTCAAACGAAATTTCTTCTTTTTCACCGAAGCTCAAACACAAAATGTTCCATCTTTTCTACAAAACCAGACAATCCCTGTCAACTCTCCCCATTTTCAGGTTCTGACCCTGACTCACCGGCTGCCAGTTCGAGTACACTCTTGGGCAATGTTTTCTTGCCCTCGATTCCCAACTCAGCAAAACGATTCGCCTGACTGATCAAATTACCACGGCCGCGGGTCAGCCGATTCATGGCCTCATCATAGCTGTTGCGGGCCGTATCCATCTGGCGCCCCAGTTTATCCATACTCTCAACAAACAGGCACAACTTGTCATACATGGCCCCAGCCCGCTGGGCGATCTCCTGGGCGTTCTGACTCTGCCGCTCATAGCGCCAGATATTCTCGACCGTGCGCAGTGTGGCCAGCAGGGTGGTCGGTGTCACCACAACGATGCGGGCGGCAAAGGCCTCACTGAACAGATTATCATCCTGCTGAAAGGCTGCCATGAAGGACGACTCGATGGGCATAAACAGAAGGACAAAGTCCAGAGAACTCACCCCCTTAAGCGAGGAATAATCTTTGGCGCTCAACTGCTTGATATGCTCACGTACCGCCTGCACATGGGCTTTCAGCGCAACTTCCCGTTCCGCCTCCTCGCAGTTGACATAGCGTTCCCAGGCAACGAGCGAGACCTTTGAATCAACAACAATATCCCGCTGATCGGGCAGACGGACAATCACATCAGGCCGGAGCAGACGATTGTCTTCATCACGAAAGGCACCCTGAGTTTCATACTCGATTCCCTTGCGAAGACCAGACTGCTCGAGGACCCGCTCCAGAACCAGTTCACCCCAATTCCCCCGGATCTTACTGTCGCCCTTCAAGGCCTTGGTGAGATTAACGGCTTCAACGTTGATCCGCTGATTCAACTCACGCAGAGACTCGATCTCCTGCTTGAGAGATGCTCTCTCCCTGGTCTCCTGCAGATGGATGGTATCGACCTTTTCCTTGAATGACTTTAACTGCACGTGAAAAGGATCAAGAATAGCTCCCAGCTTTTGTCGTTGCTCTTCGGCCCCCTTGACGCTGCGCTCTTCAAATATCTGCTGGGCCAGTTCCTGAAACTGAAGGCGTAACTGCTCGCGGGCCTGCTCCAAAAGGGTCAGTTTATCGACGGTCTGTTCCCGTTCATGGAGGAGATCAGACTGAAGTTTGGCAAGTGCAGCCTGCCCGCTTGCGTTCTCCTGGCTGAGTTCGCTGTTCAGGCGAAGCTCTGCCTCAAGACGGACCAGGTGATCGGCAGCCAAGGCCTGTTCATGGCCAAGATCTGCACCCAACTCGGCAATTTTTGCCTGTTGATCACTGTTCAGATTACGAAGCTCCTCAGAGCGTTGCCTGAGACGGTCCAACTCCACATGTGCCAGTTCCAATTGCTCAAGCTTGGCCCCCATCTCCAGACCATGACGTTCATCACGTTGCGCCAGGCGCTCGGCCAGTTCCTCGGCGTGTCCAGCGGCCTGCCGCTGCGCCTGCTCCGCAAGCTCTTGTCTGGCCTGACGACGAACAAACAAAAAAGCGACGCCGACACCAAATAATCCCGCCGCCAGTGCCGTCATCAATAATTGATATGACATTTCAAAAACCCCTTCACTAAAATGAATACGTAACAATAGACGAGATGGCTAAATAAGATTTTTCGGCTTATAGACAATCAACATGGTCTTGCGCAGACGCCCGGCAATAGCATCAGCCAGGGACCCGAAAAAGAACTTTTTAATCCCTGGGGTCCGTATAGCTCCCATGACCACCAGATCATAGTGCAGAGACTCAGCCACAATGGTCTCGACTCGGGCAGTTGTCTCGAGGACACGAACCCTAATATCAACCTGCTGTTCACGACTGGCCAGCCACTCCCGAACCTCCTCCTCTTTATCTGAAATACGCCGACTCGACTCGGTGTGTTCCAACAGATAAAGCAGATCCACCTGATGCTCACCAATGGCATCCAAAGCCACAACCACTGAATAAATTTCATCCAATTCATCCATTGAAACCACCGGCATAAGAATCCGCTCGGTGTGCAATTCACCATAAAAACGAACAACAACCACTGGACACTGAACGTGCCGGGCAACTGTTTCCATAATCTCCGGAAAATTGCTCGCCTCACCCTCAAGGGGAAAAGCCAGCACCACGGCCCGGGCATTATTGTATTCAGCTGCTGCCACCAGCCCGGAGGCCACGTTCACATCCGGAACCAACTCTGTGAGCAGAGGATAGCCAATACTTGTCACTTCAGCCTGTTCGGCCACAAAGACCTTTGGCGGTATCTCCGCAGAACGATTATACACCCGTGCGGCCATGGGATAGGAATGGGAATAATGAGCAAAAATTGTGGCAAATCTTGCTAAACCGGGGGTTGCGGCCCGATGAGCGGCGCCAAAGACCACGACCCCGTCAGCATCATCATGGGGCTTGAGTTTCTCCCACACCCAGGGCACCACACGCACTCCCTCGGCCGAACGCATCTGCCGGTCGCAGGATATGGGAGACAAACTGTCACAGCCATCCGGGATCACCTCTGCACCGCTGTCGGCCTCACCTGTGCGGATCAACGCCCGGCGAACAGTGATTGGGCCGAAAATCTCGGAGAGAAAAACCCCGGTGAGCACCACCGGAGTCACAAGAGCAGAAAATGGAGCCAGACTCTGATCGCCGGCCAGAAGAACGATCAGGCCAATAGCAACTCCGGCCTGAGGAGCCAGCGCCGGGCCTAAGTTCTGACGCAGCAACTCCGGAGCCCCGCCCAGGCGGGCACCGATCTGCACTCCAAGATTCTTGCCGCCGATCCGGGACAAGAAATACAAAACACCAACAAGTCCGGCAACGCCTAAACTGTTGAGATCAAGATGAGTTCCGGCCAGGGTAAAGAACAGGACATAGATGGGTCGGCCAAAATTGTTCAAGGCACGAAAGATACGAACATCACGTTCGGCCCGGCTCACCAGGATACACCCCGCGGCCATACCGGCCAGCAGCGGCGACATCTCCAGAAAACGGGCCAGTTCACTACAAAGCAGGAGCAAAGCCAGGCCCCAGGTGACCATCTCGCCCTGTAGCTTAAATCGACGCAGAGTCAAATCCATGAGCAACCCGGTAGAAACACCAAGCAACAAGGCCTTGGCAATATCAACAACACCTGTAACCAGGGCGACAGACAAGGGCTCTGGCGCTGCGCCAACCAGCTGATGACTGATGGCAACCACCAGACCAAAAATCATGATCGCCAGACCGTTGTCCACAGCCACCACCGCCAGCAGGGTCGAGGTAAAAGGACCACTGGCCTTCATCTCGCGGACCACCATCAGGGTTGCGGCTGGTGCAGTGGCAACGGCAATGGAACCCAGGAGCAAAGACAGGACCAGATCATCACGTAACCGGCCCCCCGCCACCTCAATACCGCTCAGGCGGACAAAGATGAAAATAACCGTCGACACCAAAACAAAAGCCCCGACAATCTCGCCAAATCCGGTACAGGCGACACTCCTGGCGTGCTGACGGAGACGCTTCAGCTCAATGTGTTCACCGATGCTGAAGGCAATGAGTATCAGGGCAATGTGAGTGAAATGGTCCAGACCGCTGCCGACCGTATCTGCGGTAATCAGGGCCACGCCGCTGGGCCCGAGAAATAGACCGGCCAGGATATATCCGGTCACCGATGGCAGACGCAGCAACTGGCAGAACTTGGCCGCCAACAGGCCCGTGGCCAGAAGAATACCCAGGCCCAGGGTCACCATGAACGCCAACCCGCCTTCTCAGCAGTCGCCAATGCTGCAATAATAAGCCATTTCATGTGTAATCTGCCATTCATCATTACAAGAGAAAAAGAGTCCACAGGACGGTCATCCCAGGACAAGGTAGAGAAATTATAGGCGATCCTGCCCAAAAGAGCAAACAATGGGAGGGAGAGGGCTTATGGAAAAAAGGAGAAACACTGAAAAGACAATTGTTCAAAGTACCCTTGAGAGGGTTCACCTGACAAAACGGAAAAATCAAGTTCAGCGGGAAGAGAGACCTTCAGCCAGGCAGATCCGGACACAGGGCCCGCAAGCGGCGCACGGCTTCACGCTCAAACTGATCGGCCGACCCCCCGGGACGTGCACCCTGCTCCATTGCAATAATACCCGAAACCACATCTCTGAGCTCAGAGTCATCAAGAAGAATTGCCCCCCAGAGGAGATGGTCACTGCGCGGATTACGCTTGGGATCGCTCTCCCAATAGGTCGTGGGCTGTTGAACTAACGCCAGCTTCTTGGTGATTGCCGCCCGCATCCGACCTCGCAGAGTAACAGGATCAGGGCGCTCACCGCGCGCAAGCTGTTCAACCATCTCACTGAACACCCCGAACTCTCCCTGATCTTAAACCGCTTCGGGATAGGTAAAGGTGAGCCGACCGCTGCGTATTCCAACCCGGACTTCGCCACCCCGCACCAGGTGGCCGAAAAGAATCTCGTCGGTGAGGACGTCACCAATCTCTTTCATTATCAGACGCCTGAGCGGTCGAGCCCCGTACTCGGAACTGTACCCCTTGTTGGCCAGCCAGCTTCGGGCCTTGGCGCTCAGATGGATGCTCACCTTTTTCTCGGCCAGTTGTACAACCAGTTCAGCGATCATCTTATCCACCACCCGTTCCATTGCCGGCTTGTCCAGGGCGGTAAAAGAGATCGTGGCATCAAGACGATTCCGGAACTCAGGGGCGAACAAACCATCCACGGCCTTGCGATCACGGCCCTTGGTATCACCCACAAAACCCATGGGCGCAGCACTCAACTCGCGGGCTCCGGCATTTGTGGTCATGATCAGGATCACATTACGGAAGTCGGCCCGACGCCCCGAATTATCAGTGAGGGTCGAATGATCCATCACCTGCAGAAGGATGGAGAAGATGTCCTGGTGGGCCTTTTCAATCTCATCCAGAAGGAGAACACAATATGGATGTTTACGGATGGCCTCGGTGAGCATGCCGCCCTGATCAAAACCGACATAACCGGGAGGGGCGCCTATCAAACGGGCGACCGCATGTTTTTCCATATACTCGCTCATATCAAAACGCTCAAAATGAACGCCAAGGCTTTTGGCCAGCTGGCGGGCAACTTCGGTCTTGCCCACCCCGGTGGGTCCGGCAAAAAGAAAAGAACCGGTGGGCGACTCGGGATGGCCAAGGCCGGCGCGGGATCTTTTCACCGCCCGAACCACGGTCTCAACCGCCTCATCCTGCCCGAAAATCATGGTCTGCATCGTTGCTGCAAGTTCCCGCAAAGAGCCAAGCTCTGCACTTGATCCACTCCTGGCCGGCACTCGAGCCATACGCGAGACGATTTCTTCCACATCAGCAACCCGCACCTGGCGCAACGTTCGACCATGCATGCGAAAGGCGGAACCGACCTCATCCATAATATCAATGGCCTTGTCAGGCAGAAAACGATCATTGAGATACCGATCAGCAAGTTCAGCCATGGCCCTCAGGGCCGGACGCGAATAGCGAACCTGGTGATGTTCCTCATAGCGCGCCTGCAAGCCCTGGAGGATACGCCAGGTCTCATCAACGCTGGGTTCTTCAACATCGATCTTCTGAAAACGGCGCGACAGGGCCCGATCCTTTTCGATGTGATTTTTGTACTCTTCATAGGTGGTGGAACCAATACAGCGCAGGGTTCCGGACTGAAGGGCCGGTTTCAGCAGGTTGGAGGCGTCCATGGAACCACCGCTTGTGGAGCCGGCTCCGACGATCGTATGCATTTCATCAATAAAGAGGATGGCCCGCTCCTGACGTTCCACTGCGGAAATGACTCCCTTAAGTCGCTTCTCAAAATCGCCCCGGTATTTGGTTCCAGCCACCAGATTACCCATATCCAGCAGATAAACGGGTGCGTCCTGTAAAAGATCGGGCAGCAATCCCTTTTTCCCTTCGATCCGGGCAACACTGTCAGCATAAACGCGTGCGGCCAGACCCTCGGCCACGGCAGTCTTGCCCACTCCCGGTTCACCCACCAGCAACGGGTTGTTTTTCTTGCGGCGACAGAGGACCTGGGTCATCCTCGCCAATTCTGAACTGCGGCCGATCAGGGGATCAAGCTCACCCTTGGCGGCACTCTCGGTCAGATTGACCGTGAACTCTTCCAGAATCTTTTCATCGCTCTTCTGAGCAGCCCCTGCCGGGGCCATGGGCGGAGGCAGAGGCAAGGAATCTCCTTCCTGCACGGCAGGAAGTTCGTGGGATATATACTCAACAACAATCATCCGCCCCACACCTTCGCTTCCGAGAAAATAAACGGCATGGGAGTCGGTCTCACCAAAGATCGCAACCAGGACATCACCACTATCCACTTCCTTTTTTCCGCAACTCTGCACATGGGCAACAGCCCGCTGCAAAACCCTGTTAAAGCCGACAGTCTGGGCCGGTTCCACTGACTCACTCTTTTGAATAGCGGGCAGTTCACCCACAAAGAAACTTTCCAGCCTCTCTTTCAAACCGTCAACGGAGCCCCCACAGCCTTGGATAATATGGGTAGCCAGATCATCATGAAGCAAGCCATAAAGCATATGCTCGACAGTCACATACTCATGATGATGCTTCTTGGCCTCACGAATGGCCGTGATCAGAGCTACTTCAAGTGGTTTTGTTAACATATCAGTTTTTCCTTATCAGACCTGAAAGACGACTGGATCCCACGACCATCCAGAACAGAGAAAAAAACCCACAACTCTTCAGAAGATTTGTTAAATTTTCTCCATTGTACAGCGCAGTGGAAACTCATTTTTACTGGCCATCTCCCGGACCACTACAATTTTTGTCTCACATATCTCGCGAGTATAGACTCCGGCCACTCCAACACCCTGCTGATGAACATTGAGCATAATCTTGGTCGCCTCCGGCATGGATTTACGAAAAACATGTTCAAGAACCAAAATCACAAAATCCATGGAAGTATAATCGTCGTTATGCAGCAGAACTTTATAGAGCGACGGCTCATGCAGCTCCAGCTCCTCACGGACGGCCAGCTCCCCTTTATGTTTACCTTTACTTGTACTCATTTTCTCTTCTCTTGAGAGACTCCCGGTACCCTGTCCGGCGCCCCGTAACCATCAAAGTTATGACCACACCATTATACACCATCATATTTCTACCTTAACAACGATTCCAGACCTGGCAAGATCAATCCTGACCCGTCGCCAGAAGAGCAACAAAAAGCTCATCCAGAACCAGCTTTTGATCAAAGGGTCCTCCCTTGAGCTGATACTCAGCAGACAAGAGGCGGGCCAGCCAGCCTTTGAGTTGAGTACAGGAAAATTTTTCTGCCTTGGAAAAACTCATAAACAGAGCATAAGGATGACCTTTTAACAAATCGGCCCACTCACCCTGCTCTTTGAGGATCGGCAGATACTGATCCTGAAACTGACGTGCCTGCATCCTCGACTGCCATCGGGGAACCGGTTGGAGTTGCAGAGTACGAATGATCAGCAGTCGACGCAGAAAATTACGCATCGTGGCCAGAATCGCCAGGGCATGGATACCATTGTCAAGGAGGCGGTGGCAAATGGTCAGGGTCCGATCCAACTGACCTCGCCCAAAGACTTCGGTCAATTCATACAGGGCATCTTCACGGGTCCGCCCAATCATATTATCAAGATCCTCTGCCGTTATCTGCGGGCGCTCTTCGACTGAAAGGGCCAGCTTTTCCACCTCCATGACCACAGCCTCGGGATGAAACCCCACTCGCTCCAGGAGCTGGTCCAGGACCGGGGACGCCATTTTTTTCCGGTGAAAAGACAAGGTCCTGGCCACCATCTCCTGGAGCACTGCATCCTGATCACGACGGGCTGCTGCCCCGGCCCCTTGAGCAACGCTGCAGTCCACGACCAGACCATGTTTTTTCAGACCCTTGAAAAGCTGTAGCCGCTTATCCACCTGCTCGGAAATAAGGAGCAAAATATTCTGAGTCGGCCAACCCTGCTCAAAAGCCGCCAGATACCTGTCATTCAACGTGGCCTGATCGCCCCCCTTGACCTGCTGTGGACCGGCATCGGCCAAGAGCTCATCGGCCCAGGCCAAGTCTCCGGCAGGTTTGGCAAAACCAAATATTTCCTTCCACAGGGACGATGTCAGGCCTCCCAGGCGATCCTGGGAGTCAAACCCGGCCACTTCAACCAAACGTAAAAGCTGTCGTTGAGCTGGTCCTGAACGCCCCTCTGCCTGCGCCTTCTCGGCCTTATTCCACAGGTCCCCGGTCTTGACCCTGGACTGAAAAAGACGACTGTCCGTGACCCGATACACCTGCGCTCCGGGCAAAAGACTGTAGGTCATAAGACTTCCCAGCGTACGGAGTGGATCTTCCTGGTCGCCATCCACAGCATGAACCAGACCACCCTGCTGCCGAATCAATTCTGCTTCGAGCTGCTCTGCGGCCTCGCGGCAGAGATAGCGCTCGCCGAAAAAAAGAAAGAGCTGCGGACCGCCTTCACGGGCCAGTTCCACAAGCCCTGCCTTCAATTCATTTCGTTTAATGATCGTCATACTCGAATTATCTTTGGACTACTGGACTACCTTTGATCCATCATTTTATGCAGAATAGCGGGCAGGGAGCCTGGCTGAAGGTAATCCTCACCAAGACCTCGCCGAAATATTTCAGACGCCTGCTGCTCAATATCCTTCCAGGTCAACCCGTCACCGTTTCCGGCAATCACTTCAAATAATAACTTATTGTACGGATTATTGATCACCGCCTTGCCGGTGCCGACAGTAGCCAGAATATCAACCCGATTCCGGAAGAGTTTGGCCAGTTCAGAATAGGCCAGAATCCCCCCGCAGGAACCAATGCTCATGAAACGCTGTTTACGGGTCAAATCAGTTTCAGTGATCGTCCCGTTCTCGATGAGTTTGAGAACGGGATCAAGAAGTTGCTCTTTGCGCCAATAACTATGGCCACGCTGAGCAAACATCTCATGGTCCCCTTTCAGAAATTGGGCAAACAACTCCTGCTGCAGCGTTGCCCCCTGATAAACAAAAGTTGCATGGACAATCTCAATCCCGCTGATTTTTTTAACCCACTCAACCAAAATCGGGTGACGCAGCTGATAACGAAACAAATTGGAGAGACTCCGGCCAGGCGCTGCCACAACCTGCGTGAGGAGCTGTGAACCATAAGCCAGGTCGGGCAAAGTCCCGTGAACCGGCAGATCATAGTTCCTGGACAATCGAGGCCGATATCCGCTGTTCAGTAAAGTCCGGGCGTTGGATGCATAGGAACTGCGACCGTCATCATCGGTATGAAACACTGAAAGGCTACTCAGGCGCCCGTCCTCCTTCCACTGAACAAAGGGAGGTCGATTATAGCGCTCCAGTGAGATTTCACCATGGGCATATATCATCAGTTTAATTCTGATCTGATCCACCTGGCTGATCAGATCAGGGTACTCAAGCAGATAGTACTGAAGAATAACCCGAAGCTGGGTGGAAAACAGCGTGTCCTGACGACGTACAGCCTCAAGCATCCGCCCGATGAGATAACTTCGACTGGACAGCTCGATCGTCTCTAACAGCTTCATAAAAGTGGCGGAAAAAAGAATCAGGCTGTTCTCATCCTGAAAGGCCGATTCAGTAACCAGATCGAGCACCCGTTGCTGCTCTTGGGATGCGATGGGGAAAAAATCGGTCAGCTTGCCCTTCTGGGCCAGACCGACAATAAAATCCGAGACAAAGAGATTTTCCGGATCCACGGCCAGCAGAAAGGTGAGAAGGTTGGCGTCGAATTGATCAGCAATCCGCTCCTGAAGGACCGGAGCCAATATACCCCGAAATGAAGAGTCATAGAGCTCACTCCCCCGAGCTAGAAGGATGTAGATGTTGGCACTGCTGCTGTCGTGTGCCACCTGCGCTCGAGCAACAGACGTTGCCCGGCGCAAAACTTGAATGGCACTGCCCCTGTTCCCCTGGCGCAGGTACCCATGGAACTCTGCGGAGAAACGTGCCTGCACCACAGGGGCAAGACGACGGAAGAGCAAATTCAGAGACCTGGAATTGTACCTGGCCAGGCTGGCAGCTGAAATCTCGTGACCAAGAATATCTGTAACAGCATGCAGATTATTAATCTTCCAGATCAGGTGATCGGCGGCATCAGCAAAGGAATGGAGAAGCAGGGAGCGCTCACCCTCCTCAAGACGGAAGTATCGACGCTCTTCACCGGGCAAAGGCAAGGAAAAATAATGTTTGAGCCAGTACAAACTCAGCGCTACGGTCATTCCAGGTTGACGGAATAGGGCTCGACCATTCCAGGCATCGGTGTCTGAGAGATCGGCCACAAAAGCCATCGCCTCCAGGGCCTGGTTTGCATCCAGATCCTGCACCCTGCACAGACTTTCAACGGCCCAGGATTGCCGGTCCCGCATCTTCTCGACCAGGCGCAGACCATCACGAACGGTTGCACCTGATTGACCGGGGATCTCGAAGAAGGCCTTCATGGCCCACTTGGCAGGCTCATTGAGAACTTCGATTCGCTGAACAAAATCAAGGAGTTCGGCAGCGGTAAGCGTCTCAACCTGGATCAGGGAAAGAACGGTTCGGCCAGAAACATAATCAAGGCGGTCGAGCTTGGACAACAGCTGCCAGCTTTGTTCACTGTCGGCCCCCGCAAGTTCAGCGAACGCCTCAAGAACCAGGAGATGATCATAATTGATCCGGGCAAAGACCAAACGCTTCAGGCTGTCAATCACCTCTTCAGCTGCCACCCCCGGGAGACGGCTGAAGACCCGAAACACCCGGAGATTTGTATAGTTCAGGGCACGGAGGATCCCCTTGTAATACTGCACCTGCTCCTCGTCCATACACTGAACCTGGCGCATACTCTCCACAGTCTGAACAAAACTCGGATCATGATGCTCGGCCTCAGCAGCCCCTGACCAGAGCAGACACATGGCGGACGCCAGCAGGCAGCAACAGATCAATCGGGCCGGACTGACTCTGCACTGCGCAGGAATCAGCGGACGCCGGAAGACCCGGTTGATCTCTCGTGTTGCAAATGATATCATCCGACAATCTTAATCAATTCAGGAAAAAGTGTAAAAGATAAGTTTGCTGGCGTCGTAACAATCCCCATCGACCTGCACACGACAGGTGACCGCTCGTATAGTAGAAAATGATTACCTGACTGTCACAGGCATTGTTACAACCTCATCACATTCGGCCTCCGCAACCATATCGACAACATGATCCGTCCCCAGGAGCCCAGATATGCATGCCACTCTCACCCAACACCTCGAAAAACTGTTTCTCAAGACCTCACGCGGGGCCGCACGGAAGGCTATCTACGCCCTCAGAGCCCGGCAAAGCGGTGAGCCTGCCGTGGCAGCTCTCTATGAAGCCATGAGCCAGTCCGAGGCAGCGCAGGCCAGGCGGTTACTCATCCAGCTCAGAGGGCAGACCCACACAAATGAAGAAAACCTGCGCACCTGTTTTACGGAAGAAACCCCCGCATTGATCAACAGCTACAACGCCGCGGCACTGCAAGCCGAACAGCTCGGTGAACAGGCCATGCACAATATCTTTTCTCAATCAGAACGGGTGGAACGAATTTTTCTCAGCCTCGAGAAAAAAGTGGCCCGGGGACAAGCCGCAGATCAAGCCACCTACCACATCTGCCGGTTCTGCGGCTTTATCAGAGAAGGCGCAGTGGCCCCTGAAGAATGTCCAATCTGCACGGCACCACGCAGTCGGTTTCACACGATCGGCAAGTCGTTACGGAGCCCTTGAAAAATCAGCATCTTCGTTGAGGATCCGCCTTGGGCGAAAAGACGATTTTTCAAGTGAGCCTTTATATCACTGACCAAAAACCCGTTTGAGCAACTCGGTGGTCTGCTTCACGGGTTCGCTCCGGATAGCGGCCTCTTCCTGAGCCAGATAGTAAAAAAGCCCGTCCAGCCCCTTCTCAGTCACATGTTTTGTGAGATCAGCTTTCACATCCGGAACAAAGGGCAGGTTCCGGTACTGCCCCATGACCAGATCGTAGGCCTGGACCGCACCCACCTGGGCCAGTGATTCATTAATCACGGGCTCCATCTCCCGGCTCAGGGCTGGAGTCATTTTACCCTGAAAATAACGGGTTGCCGCATCATCCGGCCCCTCGTAAATGCTCCGCACATCATCAAAGGTCATGGCCGAAATGGCATCCACAAACAAGGGCTTGGCCTTGGGCAAAGCAGCCTCAGCCGCCCGATTAAGTTTGAGCTCCAAGTCATCAACACTGGCGGCCAGACCAACTTTGGCAAGGAGGTCACGAACCCGTTTCAAATTGTCAGGCAGGGGAATACGGACAGCCGGATCCGCATTAAAACCATCACTTTTACCCAGTTGACCAACCACATTACCGGAGCCGATACGCAGGGCCTCCTGAAAACCCCGGGTGATATCGGTATTACTCAGGGCCGAGACAGGTGCAGCTGTTTTGCTTTCACCCGTCACCGACCCCAGGACAGACAACCCCTGATCCAGCCAACCCGCGTTCATCTGACCGGGCCCCGCCGCCATCAGCAACAGACTCAACATCACGGCACCAAACAACGATCTCATCAAGGTCTTCATCAGCAATCCTCCACGTACAAATGACTCAACGACACAGTCCAGCCAAAACAACACCTGTACTGCCACCACTCAGTAAGTATATCCCCCACAAACGTGAAATACAAACTGAAGAATCAGAGCAGGGCCATCAGTTGCCGCCGGGTACCGCGCCGACCGCCCTGAAAACGGCGACGAAACAGTTGCTTGATACGGTAGCGGTTCCAATAGGTACGCGGGGCCCTGACAGGACGAACATTCGCAACTCTGCCGGAATGAAAGAGCTGATCAAGGACGTGGCTTGCCTCCACCTTGCGTCCAAGAAAATTGACGCAACCGGCACAATAGGTGACCACTGGAGTCTCTTCAAACCTGAGCACTGCTTTTTCTGACCACTGTTCGGCCAGATCCGGACGCAGAAACGGAACGGAACCGCCCTCACCGCAGCAAAAGGTCTTCCTTCCCGCAGCAGTATTTTCCCGAATTGTACAGCCTGAATTGACCAGCAACCTGCGAACATTGGCCTGAATCCGCTCATCAAAGCGAAGAGCGCAACTGTCATGAACCATCAGTGGTTCAGGGTCAGGAGTTGTCCTGGTCAATGGCCAGTGCTCAGCCAGAATCTCGTAAACATTTACACACTCCACCGTTTGGCCATATTCTCGCCACACTCGGTCACAGTTGGGACAGAGCACAATCACCCGGCGCACTCCCTGTGCCGACAGGATCCGGCGCATCTCATTAAAGGCCTGTTCAAAGTCCTGATGATGACCAAGGTCGTGTGAGGGCTTACTGCAGCAGTCCAGAACCAGGCCTAAGCCGGGAATAACACCTTGAAGAAACGTAAACAACTGCTGGAGAACTTGAGGCCGACTGCCGCTAAAAGCGCAGCCGGGAAAAAGAACAGTGTCACAGCCCTCAGGCAGGGAGTACCAGGAAAACCAGGACGAACGCCCCAGGGCTTCGTAACGCTTCATGGCACGATGTTCAGGAAAACGTCCCAGACCCATAGTGGTCAGTTCGCGACGCAGGGCCAGAAACAGAGCTGCAGGATCAAGATCTTTGGGACAGACGGCGGTGCACAAATGACAGAGACTGCACTCAAAGGGCAGGACTGGATCCGGCCCCTGCTCCTGCCAGCGCTCGGCAATGGATTTGGGCGAGCCTTTCTCTTGAAGAAAAGTGCAATCCTTGGCACAAAGACCACATTCCACACAGTCAGTCGCCATGACCGAGACCAGCTGCTCAGCTGTACTGTTTTCCATATCAATAAGGACTGACCAGCTTGTCAGCCGTGGCCATGGTCTCGAGAATATCGTACATATTGGTGATCTGCCCCACCTGCAGATCCTTTTCCAGATGAAAAAATTCCAGACAGGTACCACAGGACCAGATCTCAACGCCTTGATCTGAAAGTTTTTGCAGAGCCTCCAAGGCCTTGCCCGGAGTAGACACCAGTTTAACCCCGCCGTTGTAGAAGAGAATACGCCAGGGAAGCGGAGAAAGTTGACCAATGGTGGCCACATAGGTCTGAAGCAGGGCCCAGCCCAGTTCATCACTGCCGCGCCCCATGGAATCGGCGCTTATCACATAGACAATCTTTTTATCCACCGGGAGCTCACACGGGAAATCAGCCGCCGAAAACTCAGCCTCGGAATCCACGGTCGAACCAGAGGCGACCAATCGGATCTCAAAGCCCGTATCCTGCTGTACACTCGTCACTTCGCACTCACGACTGCGGGCAAAACGCAGGACATTATCATGCGAGGCCTGGTTGTCCACCAAAACCACAAATTCAGTCAGCCCTTGTTCCAGCGCCGCCTTGGCTCTCAAAACCGGCTCGGGACAATTCAACCCTCGACAATCAATAATTTTCATAACACATACACCTCCCTATCCCATCAAAACCATAATCAAGCAGACGACTCACCCGGCATAAAAAAACGCTGCCCGAGATTCAACAATCCCGAACAGCGTCATCCTGACTCATTCAGGCCTGTCAGTCTACTGCCTCGCCTCCTCAAGAATCCTGAGACTCTCCTGCTGAGCCGCTATCTGAGAAAGTAAAACATCCATGTTGAGACGCGCCCGTTTCAGATCTTCATTGCAGCCACCCAGGGCCCGGTTCTTATTCTCCAAAGCCTTCTCCAGGGCCTGAATGTGAATAGCGTTCTTTTCGACCTCCACCGAAAACTCCTGCGCCTGAGCGCTGTACGTATCGACAGTATTGGCCATCTTGCTCTTCATCCCCTCGAGTGAGGCAAGCTTCGCCTCGGCAGCGGTCATTCGTTCAGCCTTTTCCTGAGCCACGGCCAGAGCATCCTGCAACTGCTGAACCCGTTTGGTGCAGGCGGCCAGTTCTGCCGGATCCGCAAACGCTCCCTCCGGCGCCCCTGCGATCAACTGCTCCCGCAGCCGAACAATCTCTGCCTTCTCAGCTGCCAGTTGCGTTTGAAGTTCAACAACAACCGGACTTGCTTCGCCCCCTTCCTGAACCAGTTGCTGATCAAGGACGGCTATCTTCTTGTTCAGCACCTTGACCTGTTTGTCGCGCACAGACCCCCAGATGGTGCCAAACAGGGTTAGGATTACCATAAAAAACATCAGCTGATTCTTGCTCATCGTCCGCCTCGTCTTTAAATATTCACAAAAAGAAACCAAATTCTTAAAACAAATCTTCATCTTGGATTTGCTCAACTCACCAGAATAATCTGAAATTTACCGGAGCGCTCCCGCCCTGTCAAGGAAGAGCCGCAAGCATGTAACAAGGCCGATCAAGGCGCTCAGGACACCATCAGTCTTCAGGGACAATTCGCACAGCACCCTGATCGGCTGAGGCCGCAAGCAGAGCATAGGCCTTCAGTGCCGTTGAAACCGTGCGTTCCCGGTCAAGGGGGCGAAAGGCCTGAACGCCCTTGGCCTCTTCCTTCTGCCGTCGTGCTGCCAGCTCGTCAGCACTGACCTGCACATTGATGGTCCTGGCCGGGATATTAATTTCAATCTGATCAGCATCCTCCACCAGGGCAATCGCCCCACCGGCCGCTGCTTCAGGCGAGACATGCCCGATGGACAAGCCTGAAGTGCCACCGGAAAAACGGCCATCGGTCAGCAGGGCGCAGGCGGCGCCCAGATGCACGGACTTGAGATAAGAGGTGGGATACAGCATTTCCTGCATACCCGGTCCACCTTTTGGCCCTTCGTAACGGATGATCACCACGTCTCCGGCCTCAATCACACCATCGAGAATAGCCGCACAAGCTGCATCCTGTGATGAAAAAACCCGGGCCCGACCCTGAAAACGAAAGATGGAAGGATCAACTCCGGCAGTCTTGACGATACAGCCCTTCTCGGCAATATTTCCAAACAGCACGGCCAATCCACCGTCAAGACTGTAGGCGTGCTCAAGATCACGAATACACCCCTGGGTTCGATCCAGATCCGCTTCCTGATACATGGTGGTCTGTGATCCCATGACCAGATTACGACCGGATGAAGCCGGAGCGCTCAAATACAGACTCCGGGCCTCGTCAGTGGCCGTGGGTCGGGCAAGATCCCAGGCGTCAAGAGTCGCTGCCAGGCTCGGGCTGTCAATACGACTGACCGAGGTGTCGAGCAGGCCGGCCCGATCAAGTTCACCCAGAATAGCCATAATCCCGCCGGCCCGGTTGACATCCTCCATGTGATAATGAGACGAGGGCGCCACCTTGCACAGATTCGGAATTTTACGCGACAACTGATCAATATCATCCATGCTGAAATCAACATCAGCGGCATGGGCAATGGCCAGAAGGTGAAGAACCGTGTTCGTCGACCCTCCCATGGCAATATCCAACGTCATGGAATTCATAAAGGCCGATCGGGAAGCAATGCTCCGGGGCAAGACAGAGGCATCCTCGTGCATATACCAGGCCTCAGCCATTTCAACGATGCGACTGGCTGCCTGATCAAAGAGGGACAGGCGGCTGCTGTGGGTCGCCACCAGAGTTCCATTACCAGGAAAGGCCATACCCAGCGCCTCGTTCAGGCAGTTCATGGAGTTCGCAGTGAACATCCCCGAACAGGAACCGCAGGTGGGGCAGGCACAACGTTCCACCCGATCAATTTCTTCATCACTCACCCCTTCATCCGCGGCCATGACCATGGCATCCACCAGATCATACCGCTTCTCCCCATCCACTCCGGCCTCCATGGGCCCGCCCGAGACAAAGATCGTGGGAATATTGAGCCGCATGGCACCCATGAGCATGCCCGGGGTAATCTTGTCACAATTACTGATACAGATCATGGCATCAACCGTATGGGCGTTGCACATATACTCGACACTGTCGGCAATCAACTCACGGGATGGCAGAGAGTAGAGCATGCCGGCATGACCCATGGCAATTCCATCGTCAATGGCAATGGAGTTGAATTCAGCCGCAAAACAGCCCAACTCGGCAATCTGCTTTTTGAGACGCTGTCCCACTTCATGCAGATGGACATGACCCGGAACAAACTGGGTAAAAGAATTAACTATAGCGATCACCGGACGACCAAACTGCTCCTCGGTCATACCGTTGGCCCGCCAGAGACTGCGAGCTCCGGCCATTCTCCGACCTTGAGTCGTCGTGTCGCTACGTAATGGAATGGACATTTTTGTACTCCTCACATATGGCCCTCAAGCACGTCAGGGCAGATTCATGACCACTACCAGTGCGCACCAGTAGCAAAAAAGATTGGATTTATTACTTATTGTATAGCAATATAGAAAAAAGAGAGCAAGATTCCTTTTCCCAGGGGACAATTATGAAGCAACCTGAAATCGATTATTGGATCAGAGCCATGCTCGCGGCCCATGATAATGTCTCGGACCTGAACCTCACCGTGGGCAGAACACTGCAGGTGGAATCATCAGGACAACTCAAATCGGTGACCGTCGAGCCGGAGATCACAGAACTGACTCCCTTTCAGACCGAGGTCTTCGCCCTCAACCTGATCAACGGCAACCGTCACCTGATGCAGCATCTGATCACAAACGGTTCCTGCGACCTCTCCTACATTCTGGAGGGCGGAACCCGGTTCAGGGTCAATATCTTCAAGCAGCAAAACTACCTGAGCACCGTCCTGCGTCTCCTCAATAACGAGATGCCCACCATTGAGAACATGAAATTCCCCAAGGCATTCTACCGGATGGCCAGGGACAAAAACGGACTTATCCTGTTCACTGGCGCCACCGGCAGCGGTAAGTCAACCTCCATGGCCGCCCTGCTCGACAAGATCAATCATGAGCGACCGGTCCATGTGGTGACCCTTGAAGACCCCATTGAATACGTGCACCAAAGTGATCTCGCGACCTTTAACCAGCGCGAACTGGGGAATGACTTCAATGACTTTTTCCTCGGCCTGCGGGCGGCCCTGCGTCAGGCACCAAAGGTCATCCTGGTCGGCGAGATGCGTGACAAGGAGACCATGGAGATCGCCCTGGCCGCCGCCGAAACAGGGCATCTGGTTATCTCGACCCTGCATACCATTGATACGGGACAAGCAATCAACCGTATCCTCGGCATGTTCGAGCAGGATGAACAAAGCCAGGTCCGCAACCGGCTGGCGGATTCAATCCGCTGGGTTGTGGGCCAGCGCCTGCTCCCCAAGATCGGGGGCGGCCGTATCGCGGCCATGGAGATTCTCTGCACCTCCCTGCGCATCAAGGATCTGATTATCAACGGAGAAACCGAGGAAAAAACCTTCTACAACGTCATCAAGGTGGGCGCGACAAGAGACATGCGCACCTTTGATCAAGACCTGGTCGAACTCTATAAGATGGGGGAGATCACCGAAGAGGCAGCAATGTCCTACTCATCCAACCGCAGCGAAGTGGCTCGCGGCCTGGATATGATCAAATCCGAACGAGGCGAGGAGACCTCAACCCTCGCCGGCCAGTTGAAAATGGAAGAAGAGGAAGATGAGGATCCCTGGATGAGGAAACGGTCATGATTATTACCTGCAACCATTGCCAGAAAAAAATAACGGGCGGTGACAAACTCCGGGCCAGCCTTGAGAAACTCACTCCGGGGCAGACCCTGCGTTTGAAATGTCCCCATTGCGGTCAACCCATCAGCCTTACTGCCGATATTCTCAACGAAAAACAGGATGCGTCTCCGAACAGACAAAACACATCCACCCCAACACCTCCCCCAGCCCCGGATCCCGACTGGCTGGACATCATGCTCCACAAAGAGAGCGGCGGGAGTGAAGTTCTGCCCAAGGCCCTCATTCTGATGCACGATTCAGCCTCTCGAGCCACTTTAGCCTCGGGTATTGAAGAGTTGGGCTTTCTGCCTTTTTTTCCAGACTCGGTCAGTTCGGCCAAAGAGCGTTTACGCCTCTCCAGTTATGAAATGGTCATTCTCCACTCAGGTTACGAAGGGAGCAGCCTTGCCGATTCCACCTTTCACACATTCATGCGGGCCATGAAAATGAACCGTCGCCGATCCATCCTTTACGTCCTGCTGGGTCCCGAATTTCATACACTTTATGACCTGGAGGCCCTGAGCCTGTCTGCCAACCTGGTCATGAATGAGAAAGAACTGCCCATGACCAAAACCGTTCTTCGCCGGGCCCTGAACGACCATCGCGAACTGTTTGATCCGTTCACGGAAGAAATTGACAATCTCACTCTGCAGTGATCGACCGTGATCAATCAATATTCACACCGGGAGGCCACCGCCTTCGCGGACAGATATCCCGATATTGCCGCAGACCTCTGCCTGCGCACATACACATCCCAGCTCATCGGTCGTGAACCCAGCCTGGTCCTGCATGGCGGCGGGAACACCTCAGTCAAAACCACCATCACCACTCTGCTCGGTGACGAGCTGGACGTTTTGTATATCAAAGGGAGCGGCTGGGACCTGGCCACCATCGAGCCCCAGGGATTTCCCGCCCTGGACCTAGATTACCTGCGCCGTCTCAGAGTATTAGAGCGCCTCAGCGATGAAGAGATGGTCAATCAGTTTCGCACACACCTGATGGACAGCACCAGCCCCAACCCCTCCATCGAGACACTGGTCCACGCCTTTCTGCCCCATAAATTCATCGACCACACCCACGCCGATGCCATTGTCACCCTGACCAACCTCTCTGACCCTGAGGCGAGGCTCCGCGAAGTTCTGGGCAATGATACTGCCATCCTTGGCTGGATCATGCCCGGCTTCCCGCTGGCACAGGCCATGGCTGATTGTCAGGAGCAGCACCCTGATGCCCGGAGTATCGTTCTCCTGCACCACGGAATCTTCACCTTTGGCGACACTGCAGACCTTGCGTACAGCCAGATGATTGAAACAGTCAGCAGGGCCGAGGATTATCTTGACTGCTGCCGGAAAACGACAACAGTCCTGCGCCGACAGGTTGATCCTGTGTCCCCCCAGACAGCCCTGCCCCTCCTGCGAGGCGCTCTGGCTCGAGACAATGCACCACCCTTTATTCTTGAGTGGAGAAACAATCAGGAAATCCAGTCAGCCCTGACGGCAGACGGTGCCCGGGAACGGCTGACCAGTGGCGTGCTCACCCCGGATCATGTCATTCGCACCAAAAACCGCCCCCTCTGGCTGGAACTGAACAACCTTGACGAAACGGCCATGGGCCAGACCATCCAGGAAGGCATGGCCACCTTCGAACAAGCCTATCATGATTATTTTCAAGGACAGGTCAACAAGCGCAAGCTGCATCGCATTGAACTCGACCGAAAGCCCCGCATCATCCTGGTCCCCGGACTGGGTCTGATTACGGCAGGAACCAGCCAGGCCGCAGCCGGAATTGCAGCCGACATTGCCGAGCATACCATCAGGGCCAAAACCCTGGGTGCCGGAGTGGGCCCCTACCAGGAACTGGATGAAGGGGCAATCTTTGACATGGAGTACTGGAGCCTGGAGCAGGCCAAGCTTGGCAAAAAGCCCTCCCTGCCCCTGACCGGACGCACAGCTCTCGTCACTGGCGGCGGTGGAGCCATTGCCTGCGGCATTGGTCGCCAGCTCCTTGCGGCAGGAGTCAGGCTCTACCTGTCCGACCGCAACCAGGAGCGACTGGATCGGGTCTGCGACCTCCTGGGCCAGGAATTCAATCCAGCACTCATCACCCCTTTGATCATGGATGTCAGCGACATCAACTCAGTCAAGCAGGGAATCAATCGTATCGTCAATGACTGCGGAGGCCTGGACATCCTGGTCCCCAATGCCGGCATCGCACATGTGGCACGCCTTGCCGAGCTTGATGAAAAGGATTTTCGCCAGGCCATCGACGTCAACCTCCTGGGTGTCTTTCAAGTCATCAAAGCAGCCGAACCCGTCTTCCGCCGTCAACACGCCACAGGCATGAAGAGTGGCCAGATCATCATCAACAGTTCCAAAAACGTCTTTGCCCCTGGCGCCGCTTTCGGTGCATACTCGACCTCCAAGGCCGGGGCCCATCAACTGGGCAAAATTGCAGCCCTGGAACTGGCCGAGATCGGGGTTCGCGTCAACATGATTAACGCCGATGCCATCTTCAGCGACCACGATATCTCCTCAGGCCTCTGGGATGTGATCGGACCCGACCGAATGCGCTCCCGCAACCTCGACCCTGAAGGACTGCGCGACTATTACCGCCAGCGCAACCTGCTCAAAACAGAGGTCACCTCCAACCATGTTGGAAACGCTGTTGTCTTTTTCGCAACAGGACTCACCCCGACTACCGGGGCCACTCTGCCTGTGGACGGCGGCGTGGCCGATGCCTTTCCCCGCTGAACAAAGGGCATCATAAACAATCCGGATCACTTCACCGTAACCGTCACCCTCCCGATCAGCATACCGTATACACGGCCTCTCCCGCCAAGACACACCACTCATTGTATTTCGCCCCGCTTACTGAGCCCATCGATTTTTTATTGTGAGGCTCACCAACCAGACCCAAAAAGAATCGCCAGCACCGTGACCCCACGTTTTTTTCCGGGAGACAGGCAGGAATTTCTTGTCTTTCGCCTTCGCCTTTGCTATAAAATAAAGTTTTCCTAATCCATACTGGCCTTGAGGTCAGTCAAGACAAACCTTTACCAGGCAGTTATTGAAGGCTGCCAGAAGAGCGAAGCCCATGACAGAGGAAACTATCAAAACCAACCAAGAAGACAACGAAGAGCTCAGCTTTGCCGAACTCTTTGAAATGGAAGAAAACAGTGCAGTCGTTCGCGTCGGAGATGTGGCCATCGGCACCATCATCGGCACAGTAGATGACTATGTACTCGTTGACGTCGGAGACAAGGCTGAGAGCTATATTGCCAAATCCGAATTCCAGATGAATGAAGGCGAGGAACTCAAGGTGGGTGACACCTTCGAGGTCTTTGTTGAACGCCGCAAGGACGAAGGCGGCCTCCTGCTGTCACGGGAAAAAGCTATTGCCATCAAGGTCTGGGAAGAAATTGCCAAGATCCAGGAAGAAGACGGGACCATTCAGGGAACCATCGACAACCGCGTCAAAGGCGGTATGTCCGTCAATGTTGGCGTCCCGGCCTTCCTGCCCTATTCGCAGATCGATCTGCGCCCGGTCAAGGATCTCGATGCCCTCATCGGCCAGACCCTTGACTTCCAGATCCTCAAGTTCAACCGCAAGCGCAACAACGTGGTTATCTCCCGTCGTGCCATCCTCGAAGAGGAGCGCAACAAGCTCCGCGAGAAGATGCGTGATCTCCTCGAAGAGGGCCAGATCATCACCGGCGCCATCACCAACATCACCGACTACGGTCTCTTTATCGACATGGGCGGCATGGACGGTCTCTGCCATATCACTGACCTCTCATGGGGCCGCGTTTCACACCCTGCCAAACTGTACAAAGTGGGCCAGGAGCTTGAAGTCAAGGTCCTCAAGTACGACAAGACAAATGACCGCGTCTCACTGGGCGTCAAGCAGCTCAAATCTGATCCCTGGGCCACGGTCACCGAGAAGTTCCCCGTGGGCGAGAAGACCAACGGCAAGGTGGTTTCCATCACCGACTACGGTGTCTTTGTGGAGCTCGAGGAAGGCGTTGAAGGCCTGATTCATGTCTCTGAAATGACATGGTCTAAAAAGCCGCGCCACCCCTCCAAGATTGTTACCGTTGGCGATGAAGTCGAAATCATGGTCCTCAACATCGAGCCTGAGACCAAGCGTATCTCCCTCGGCATGAAGCAACTGCTGCCCAACCCGTGGGATCTGGTCACCGAGACCTACCCGGTCGGCTCAATCATCGAAGGTAAAGTCAAAAACATCACCGATTTCGGTGTCTTCATCGGCATAGAGGAAGGCATCGACGGCCTGATTCATGTCTCTGACCTTTCCTGGACCGAACGGATCAAGCATCCTTCCGAGAAATACGCCAAGGGCCAGACCATCCAGGCCGTTGTACTCAAGATCGACAAAGAGCACGAGCGTTTCTCCCTGGGCATCAAGCAGCTTGAGCCAGATCCATGGCAGGCCGCTTACAATAACTATCCCTCAGGGACTGTTATTGAAGGAACCATCACCAATATCACCGATTTCGGTATCTTTGTTCAGCTCGAAGAAGGAATCGAAGGTCTGGTTCATGTCTCTGAGATCAGCAAAGAGAAAATCAAGACTCCAGTGGGCATGTACCAGATGGGTGACACCATCAAGGCCATTGTCATTAACGTCTCCGCCCCTGATCGCAAAATCGGTCTGTCCATCAAGACTCTTGAGGAAGACGGTGAAGGCGGAGCAGCTCCAAGCGCAGAATATGCCCAGAAGAAGGAGAGCGCAGCGCCCTCCACCTTCGGTGACCTGCTCAAGGCTGCGGCGAACGAAGACAAGACCGAAGACTAATTGTCTGCACCAGCATTAAAACACAAAGGTTGTCCGGACAGTCCGTTGCCCGGACAACCTTTTTTTATTAACTGATACACCATCACCAAGGACAGCAGGAGCGACAGTTCACCGATATGCTGAAAAAACAACTGATCGACCAGGTCGCTGATGACCTGTCTTTAACCAAACAGGATGTGGGGACGGCCCTGGAAATAATGCTCGGAACAATGAGCCAGGCACTGGAAGAGGAAAGACGTATTGAGCTGCGTGGGTTTGGCAGTTTCTCTCTCCGCAAACGCAAGGCCAGATCGACCAAGAACCCCAAGACCGGAAAGGTCATGCACATTCCAGAGCGCAAAACCGTACACTTTACCATGAGTAAATCGGTCAAGGAATCATTGATCGAGGAATAGCCAAGAGGGTCGCCGGATTCAGAGAGCTCGAATGCCAAAGCCAAATGAATCAGCGAAAGAGCGTGGTGTCACCCTGGCCTTCACGGAGGACCAGGGGAGCATCGCCGGTCAGATCGATCATTGATGATTGATTCGGCCACATGGGTCCGCCATCAATGACCAGATCCACAAGCCGACCAAAGGCAAGATCCACATCATAAGGGTCGAAAAAAGGCTCACCACCCTCCTCAACAGGCATACTGGTATTGACGAGGGGATTCCCCAGAGCCAGAAGAAGAAGTTGGCAGATAGGGTCAGCAGGGACACGGATTCCCACTGTCTTCTGCTTGCTGGCCATGGTCTTGGGCACCAGCTTGGTACCCGGCAGAACAAAGGTATACGGGCCAGGCAGACATTTTTTCATCAGGCGATAGGCCGTGTTCGAAACATGGGCATACTCGCTGATATTTTTCAGGCTGGAACAGAGGAAAGTAAAAGGCTTCTGTTTCGGCCTTTTTTTAATCTGAGCAATACGCTTGATGGCCTTTGGGTTCAGAAGATCACACCCCATACCATAACCACTATCCGTTGGATAACAGATCACCGCCCCAGAACGAAGCGCGTCGGTAACCTGTTGAATCAGGCGTGGTTGGGGGTTTTGGGGATTGATCTCAAGCAACATAAATTTGTTTTCCTTTTCTTTTCAGTAAATCATAAAAAGCAGGTAAAAACAATCAGTTTCACTGGCCTGACAGGGCCGGAACCAACCATGAAAAACGGTTGAGCTTTTACCGTGAAGTGCTACAATAAAAAAACGCTGAGACATTCCAGCTCGTCTGGATTTTCGTCTTCTGCCACCAACAACAAGCAACACCTGCCCGCATCACGCACGAGGAATCAACATGTTACACGATGATATCGAAGTAGCCCTTACTTTCGACGACCTCCTCCTGGTTCCAGCCGCCTCGGCGGTCCTGCCCAACGAGGTTTCCCTGGCCACCCGTCTGACTGACACCATCAACCTCAACGCACCACTGGTCAGCGCTGCCATGGACACGGTTACTGAGCACCGGGCCGCCATTGCCATGGCTCGGGAAGGCGGCATTGGCATCATCCACAAGAACATGTCCATCGAGAATCAGGCCAGAGAGGTAGAGCGGGTCAAGAAATCAGAATCCGGGATGATTATCGACCCGGTGACCGTGCTTGAGAACCAGTCCGTGGGTGAAGTGGAGGAGATCATGGGCCAGTACAAGATCTCGGGCCTGCCGGTCCTGCGCGAAGGTAAACTGGTGGGTATCGTCACCAATCGCGACCTTCGCTTTGTCTCGGATCCTAATCTCAAAGTCCGCGACGTCATGACCAGCAAGAATCTGGTCACGGCCAAACCTGGAATCGACATGATCCACTCCAAGGCGTTGCTCCATGAACACCGGATTGAAAAACTTCTTGTGGTCGATGACAACGGCAAACTCTGTGGCCTGATCACCATTAAGGATCTTGAAAAAATCAAAAAGTATCCTCTGGCAGCCAAGGACAGCCTCGGTCGCCTCCTGGTCGGTGCGGCCCTGGGTGTGGGTGACGACGTGGTCGAACACGCTGAAAAACTCATCCGAGCTGGAGTCGATGTCGTGGTCATGGACTCGGCCCACGGTCACTCCCAAGGGGTTCTTCGGGCAGTTGAACGCGTCAAGAGTACCTTTCCCAAGCTATCAATCATTGCAGGCAACGTGGCCACGTACGAAGGGACCAAGGCTCTCATCAAGGCCGGGGCCAACGCGGTCAAGGTCGGAGTGGGTCCAGGCTCCATCTGCACCACCCGGATTGTTGCCGGGGTGGGTGTCCCGCAGATGACCGCGCTCAAAAACTGTGTGGCCGCAGCCGCTCCCCTCAACATTCCCATCATCGCTGACGGCGGCATCAAACATTCCGGCGAATTGACCAAGGCCATCGGCGCTGGAGCAAGCGCCATCATGATTGGTTCGCTCTTTGCCGGCACTGATGAAACTCCCGGTGAAACCTTCCTCTATCAGGGCCGTACGTACAAGGGCTACCGAGGTATGGGCTCGCTGGGGGCCATGCGCAAAGGCTCATCCGATCGTTATTTCCAGTCCGAGGTCTCCAGCCAGGCCAAACTTGTCCCGGAAGGCATTGAAGGCAAGGTCCCCTATCGGGGTCCCATCTCAACTGTCATCTACCAGCTCCTGGGCGGTCTGCGCTCCGGCATGGGCTACCTTGGCGCACCCACCGTTCAAGCCTTGCAACAGAATGCCCAGTTTGTCCGCATTTCTCCGGCCGGTCTTCGGGAATCCCACGTCCACGATGTAATAATCACCAAAGAGGCGCCGAACTACCGGACCGCCTAAACTGTATTTCGAACTGATCAACTACGCCCCCGAGACATTACCATGAGTATTCACGACGAAACAATTCTTATCCTCGACTTTGGTTCACAAACCACCCAGCTCATTGCTAGACGGGTCCGGGAGCAAAAGGTCTACTGCGAGATCCACCCCTACACCATCTCTCTTGAGACCATCAAGGAAATCGCACCTAAAGGGATCATTCTCTCCGGTGGCCCCGCTTCGGTTTACGACTCCGATGCCCCACTCTCCGACGCGGGCATCTTCACGCTCGGTGTGCCTGTCCTTGGAATCTGTTACGGCGCCCAGCTCATGATCCAGCAGTTGGGAGGTCGAGTGGAACAGGCCCACAACCGTGAGTTTGGTAAAGCCGACCTTGTCATCGACTACACCAAGGGATTGTTCGCAGGGCTTGAGACAGGCGAGGCCAAACATCAGGTGTGGATGAGCCACGGCGACCGCATTGAAGAGGCACCGGGCTTTGAAGCCACAGCCACCAGTTCCCACTCGCCCTTTGCCGCACTCAGGCATACCGAAAAACCCTTTGTTGCGGTGCAGTTCCACCCTGAGGTGGTTCACACCCTGATCGGCACCGATGTTCTGAGAAACTTCATCTTTGGCCTCTGTTACTGCAGCCCAAGTTGGACCATGCACTCATTTATCGAGTCCACGGTCGCTGACATTCAGGCTCGAGCAGGCAAGGGTCAGGTGATCTGCGCCCTGTCCGGCGGAGTCGATTCCTCAGTCACGGCTGCACTTGTTCACAAGGCCATTGGTGATCAGCTGACCTGTATTTATGTCAACAACGGCCTGATGCGCACAGGTGAATCCGGCTCCATCCTCCGCTTCTTCCGTGAGAAAACCAGCCTTAAGGTCATCGACGTCAATGCCGAGGACTTTTTCCTCAGTGAACTGGCCGGGGTCATCGATCCGGAAGTCAAACGTAAGCGCATCGGACTTGGCTTCATCAAGATCTTCGAAGACGAGGCACATAAGCTGGGTGAAGTCAACTTCCTGGCTCAGGGCACCCTTTACCCGGATGTAATCGAGTCAGTTTCCTTCCGCGGCGAGGCCCCGATCAAATCACACCACAACGTTGGTGGTCTGCCTGAAATCATGAAACTTGAACTGATTGAGCCCCTGCGCGAACTGTTCAAGGACGAAGTACGCGAGTTGGGACTGGAACTTGGCCTGCCCGAGGAGGCCATTTACCGTCAGCCGTTCCCCGGACCGGGTCTGGGTATCCGAATCATGGGAGAGGTCACCGAGGACCGTCTCAACATCATCCGTCAGGCCGATGTCATCGTCCTTGATGAGATGAAAAAGAGCGGCTGGTATCGCAAGGTCTGGCAGTCCTTTGCCGTGCTCCTGCCCATCCAGACGGTCGGTGTCATGGGTGATGGACGAACCTACGAGCATGTCGTTGCCCTGCGCGTTGTGGACTCACGCGATGCCATGACCGCAGACTGGTCACGTGTCCCCTATGACCTCTTGGGCATCATCTCCAGCAGAATCATTAATGAAGTCCGCGGCGTCAATCGGGTGGTCTACGACATCTCCTCCAAGCCACCTGCCACCATTGAGTGGGAGTAAAGTTCCAACCATTTTGCAATTCATTTTCCATAAACTCAAGCTCAGGATAGACAAAACAGAAGATGCTTAAGACCGGAATCTATGTGGACGCCGAAAACATCCGTCTCTGCGGCGGCTACGGCATGCGTTACGACGTTTTGGCTGAATTGGGTCATTTCGGGCAGAACGTCCTGCTCCGGGCCAACTCCTACCTGGCCGAAGACAGTGCACGAACAAATGAAGACCGTGAGTACCGGCAGAAGCTTTACCGCTATCACCACATCGTCCGTCAATGCGGCTTCAAAGTTATCAAGAAATATGTCAAGCATTTCATTGATGACGAAGGCATCCTCACCACCAAGGCCAACGCGGACATGGATCTGGCTATCGATGCCCTGCTTCAGGCCCGCAACCTCGACCGCATCATCCTCCTGACAGGGGATGGCGACTTTCTACGATTGGTCCTTGCCCTGCAAAACATGGGCTGCCGGGTGGAAGTCATCGCTTTCAACAACGTCAGCCAGGAACTCAAAGAATCAGCCGACAACTATCTCTCCGGCTTTCTGGTTCCGGGCCTGTTACCCATCCAAGGACATGATCCCGCCGAAAACCGCCAGCGCGGCATTGTCATCAACTACAACAGCGAGCGGGGATTCGGCTTCATCCGTTATTTCAAACTGGGACCAGAAGGGCTCATGCCGGAATCGGTCTTTTTTCACCACTCCAAGGCTGAGGTCAGCAACGACTCCCTCTTCCACAATCCTGAGAACATCTTTGAGTTTCAGATCGTCACCAACCCGGACAACAATCGAACCGAGGCCTGGAATATCCACTGCCTTGACGATCCCCAGACACCCTGACCTCCCATGACCAAGAACATGGAACAAAAACGCCTCACCTCCTGTCCCATTTGCGAAGGAACAGGCGAGGTTTCTCGATTCGGGGGGGTCAGCCGTTTCTTTCTCTCCAACGAACCCTGCCCACATTGCCTGGGACTTGGCCAGATCGATGAAGGGGAATCCCACGACGACACGCAAGACGTTCAGAAAAGCGACCCAGGCCAAAATCCAGACAAACCAAACACCCCATGACCCCTCCGATCATCGGTTTTATCGGCTGGCACGATTCCGGCAAGACCACCTTAGTGTCCAGCGTGGTTCGCTGTCTCAGGGACCGTGGACTGCGTGTCGGAGTAATCAAGTCGAGCAAAGATCAGGGCATCGCCTTTGGAGCTCCCGATACAGATACAGCCAAACACCGCAGGGCCGGGGCCGACCCGGTAGTCTTTATCGCTCCGGACCAGGTGGTGATGCTCAGTGACAACCACCGACTCACATTCATGGAGACCTGCAGCCGATATCTGGATCAGGTAGATGTGATCATCGCTGAAGGCTTCAAGGATGAACCTGCCATTCCCAAAATAGAGGTCTTCCGCGGTCCAGACTTAGCCCCCCTGCGAGAGAAAGTTCCAGGAGTCATTGCCGTGGCATCGGACACACAGATACCCGTCCTGCCCTGTTTACCTCTGAACAACCCCCAAGCGGTCACAGAGTTCATTGTAGATCATTTGCAGACCATCCCGGGACACCCCGGTGAAACTCTGGCGCAAGTGACCATCAACGGACAACACCAGGAAATCCCCCTCAAAATGCAGGCAGAAACCACCCGCTATCTCTCACGCCTGAGCGCCTCACTCCAACAGCCCTTTGACCCGCAGGCCATCACCATCCAAATCCAGACAAAAAAAGAATAATTTCCTTGATTTCATCTCCCCCAGGCCATACACTCAGGAAAAGATAATTACTCCCAACTAAGATCCTGATCTCATTCAACACAAGAGGTGAACATGAACTGGAATAACCTGCAACCACTCATCATTGCATACGGAATCAATATCATCTCAGCCATCCTGGTCTTTATCATCGGGAAATGGCTGGCCCAGAAGATCACCGATCTCTTTGGTACTGCCCTTGAAAAGCATAACGTAGAGATCACGTTAATCAAGTTTCTCAAAAACATCGCCTACTACGCCCTGATCGTTGGCGTACTCCTGGCCGCTGCCGGTCAGCTGGGTATCAGCACCACCTCCTTCCTGACCATCGTCGGTGCCGCCTCCCTGGCCATTGGCTTGGCGCTCAAAGACTCACTCGGCAACTTTGCCGCCGGCGTCATGCTTATCCTCTTCCGCCCCTTCAAGGTTGGAGATGTGATCACTGCCGGCGGTGAGACCGGTAAGGTTGCAGAGATCACCATCTTTAATACCATTATGAATACCCCGGATAACCAGCGTAAAATCGTGCCCAACGGCGCCATCGGCAATTCAACCATCACCAACATCAACGCAAACTCCACCAGACGCGTTGACCTGATGATCGGAATCGGCTATGACGATGATATTAAAAAGGCCAAAGAAACCCTTGCGGCCATTATCAAGGCCGACAGCCGTGTTCTGGCTGATCCAACACCAACCATTGCCGTGGCCAATCTGGGTGACTCCTCAGTTGATCTGGCAGTACGGCCATGGGTCAAGACTGGTGATTACTGGGATGTCCTCTTTGACCTCACCGAACAAATCAAACTGACCTTTGATGAAGAAGCCATTTCCTTCCCATATCCACAGCAAGATGTACATATGTATAACGAATCCAACTGAGAGCAGACAATCTCACGGTCACAGCCAGACAGGTCCTGCCCGAATCTCCGATGCCAATGCACCAACGGGCCGGACCTGTCCACCGAGTGATCCCAAATGAATCTACTCCTCGCCGCTGATATCGGAGCCAGCAAGACTGATCTCGGCATATTCAGCCTCAAAGAACCAGCCCCCTCCCCCCTGTTCCAGGACCGTCTCATTAACAATAATTTTTCCCGGCCCGAGGAACTACTGGCGCAATTCATCTCAACCAGTGGCTACCAACCGTCACTGGCCTGTCTGGCAATAGCTGGACTCATTGGAGACGGACAAACAGAAATGACCAACCGCCACTGGCAACTTGATGGTCAGAAACTTACTGCAACTCTTGGACTCAGCCACATCAAGTTGATCAATGATCTCACCGCACTGTCCGCATCTCTACTCCATTTGCATGCTGACAACCTGATCACCCTGCAAAAAGGGATGCCGATTGCCCACAGCCAACAACAGATTCGAGCGGTGATTGCCCCTGGTACCGGCCTGGGTCAAGGTTTTTTCATTGACGCACCACCATTCTCACTGGCCCAGGGAACGGAAGGCGGCCACGCAAGCTTTGCCCCATGTAACGATCTTCAATACCGGCTCCTGCGCTGGCTGCAGCACAAAGATCTACCCATCAGCGTCGAACAGGTCTGTTCCGGTCGCAGCCTGCCCACCCTTTATCAATTCTGCCTCACACAGGGGGCAACGACCAACTCCGCCCTGCAACAAGAGATCAAACAGAGCACGGACCAGACTCCGCTTATCATCCAGGGCGCACTCACCACCTGCCCCTGCTGCCGACAGGCCGTGGAATTGTTCCTTGAAATCCTGGGCGCTGAAGCGGGCAATCTGGCCCTGAAACTGGCCTGCAACCATGGTCTGTTTCTGGGTGGAGGGATCCTGCCGCGACTGCACGGTCAAATATCCTTTGCCCCGCTGCTTGCCGCCTTCCAGAACAAGGCAAAAATGTCTAACTATCTCAAATCCATTCCCGTACATCTGATCATGAAACAAGACGCTGCCCTCATGGGCGCCGCTGTTTGGGCCAGACAACATTTACAATAACAAGCAGCCATGAAGAAACTGTCCAACAAAAAACTCGGCATTATTCTGATCCTGATCGCGGCATCCCTCCTGATCAAGATCCTTGACCTTGATCAGCTTTTAACCCTGGAGCAACTCAAAGACAGTCGGACTCGACTTGCTCAATTCTACGCAGACTCTCCTCTGATTATGATCGGGGCATACATGGGAATCTACATCGTTGCCACAGCCATAAGCCTCCCCGGGGCCGTCATCCTGACACTCACCGGCGGGGCCCTTTTTGGTCTGGCCCTGGGGACTCTGCTCATCTCTTTTGCCTCAACCATCGGCGCTACACTTGCTTGCGCAGTCTCCCGTTTCCTCCTCCGGGACTGGGTCCAGCAAAAATTTGGCGACCGCTTGACCGCGATCAATCGCGGTATGGAAGAAGAGGGTGGCTTTTACCTTTTCAGTCTGCGTCTGGTGCCGATCTTTCCCTTTTTCATCATTAACCTGGCCATGGGCCTCAGTCAGATCCGGTTGACCACCTACTACTGGGTCTCCCAACTGGGGATGCTTCCAGCAACTTTGGTTTACGTCAATGCCGGAAGCGAACTGGGCCGCCTCGACTCTCTGGCCGGAATCCTGTCCCCGTCGCTCATCCTCTCTTTTGTCATCCTCGGCCTCTTCCCGATCACCGTCAAAAAAACGCTCGCCTATATTCGCCAGCGACGCAATATTCTATAAAGGAGAATACATGGCCAGTTACGACTATGATATGGGCATCATCGGTGGTGGAGCTGCTGGCCTGACCGTCGCCTCGGGCGCAGCTCAGCTCGGTGCCAGAACGCTGCTCATCGAACGTGAACCAACACTTGGGGGAGACTGCCTCCACTTTGGTTGCGTCCCCTCTAAAACTCTGATCAATACGGCCAAACGCTACCAGCAGCTCAAGGATTGCAGCCGCTTTGGCCTGCCTCAAGTTGACGTGCCACCCGTAGATTTCAGCGCCGTTCGGGATCGAATCCGGAGTGTAATCAGCAGAATCCAGAAACATGATTCAGTTGAACGATTCTGTGGACTCGGAGTGCAGACTGTGTTCGGGCCTGCACGCTTTGTTGACGAACATCAGGTCGAAGTAGACGGCAAACGCCACTCGGCCAAATTCTGGGTCATTGCCACCGGCTCATCCGCAGCCCCACCCCGGATCGACTGTCTGCGAAACATCCCTCTGCTTACCAACCGTGAGATTTTCTCCCTGGATCGTCTGCCAGGCTCACTCATTATCCTTGGCGGCGGCCCCATTGCCATCGAAATGGCCCAGGCCTTTTGTCGGCTGGGCAGCCGAGTGACAGTGGTTCAACGTTCGGGGCAGATTTTAAGCAAAGAAGATCGGGATCTGGCTGATCAGGTGATGAAGGTCATGGCTGAAGAGGGAGTGAATTTTATCCTCAATGCCACCGTTGAAGCAGCACAAAAGACAGCTGTGGGCAGTGAACTTGTCATCGTTTCAGACGGACACAAACAGACAATCAGTGGAGAAGCTGTCCTTCTGGCCCAGGGTCGTAGTCCAAACATTGAAGGCCTCAACCTGACGGCCATCGATGTTCACCACAGTGCCGGAGGAATCGTGGTTGATGCCCGAATGCGAACCAGTCAAAAACACATCTTTGCCCCGGGTGATGTGAACGGACGCTTTCAATTCACCCACGCTGCCGGGCACGAAGGGGGGGTCGTGGTCAGCAACGCTATCTTTCGACTGCCACGCAAAATCAACACGCGCTGGATGCCGTGGTGCACGTACTGCGAACCGGAACTGGCCTCCATCGGCCTCAATGAAAAGGCTGCGCAGACAGCCGGTATCGACTACCAGGTCTGGCGTGAGGAATTTTCCAATAATGACCGGGCAATCTGCGAAGGAAATGATACAGGGCAACTGAAAATGCTCCTCGATGAGCACGAAAAACCCATCGGCGTTCAGATTCTGGGACCTGGTGCAGGCGAACTTTTGGGCCAGTGGTCAGCGGTCCTCGGTGGTGGAGTCAAGCTCTCGACCCTGGCCGGAGTCATCCAGCCCTATCCTACCCTGGCCGAGATCAACAAACGAGTGGCTGGTAGCTATCTCACACCTAAAATTTTCTCCCATCGGGTACGCAAAGGGCTGCGTCTGATCTTCCAGCTCAAAGGCTCGGCCTGTTCGCCCAGTTCACCGATCTGATTCACAATGATTTTGAACAAAACTGCAGGCCCGGGGAATGCCAGAATCAATGATGATGGACTTGACACAGCCATTGATCGCTACTGCCTTCAGCCAAGCCAGGCCCAAATCACCCCCTTGGGCCGGGGACTGATCAATGATACGTACCTGATTGTCGGGAAAAAGCGATCTTTTATCCTCCAGGAAATCAACACCCGGGTCTTTAGCGACCCCGAACTCATCATCCACAATATGGCCCTGCTCAGCCGCCATATTTCACAACATGCTCCCCGGCAGGAGCCGCACTGGAAACATTGCGATCTGGTTCAAACGTTGGATGGCTGCAACTTTTTCCGTGATCGTAACGGGCGTTTTTGGCGGGCCTTGCGTTACATAGAACACAGTGCCTGTCACGAACAGATCAACAACAGGGATCAGGCCCGGGAGGTTGGCCGCGCTCTGGGCATCTTCCACAGACAAACAGCTGACCTGGATGCCAGCAAGCTCCATATCGCCCTGCCCGGTTTCCATGTCCTGCCTGATTACCTCAAAAAGTATGACGCGCTCCCCACTCCGGACCTCAACCGGAAACACTCTGAAATAGAGTATTGCCGGGCCGTCATTGAGGCGCATCGGCCCGATGCCAATTTTCTAGAGCAGGGTCGTGATCATGGCGATTATGCGATCCGCTGCATACATGGTGACCCAAAGGCTGGCAATGTCCTCTTTGAGGATCGCACCAATCAAGCCGTGAGCCTCATCGATCTGGATACAGTTGGCCCAGGTCTGAGCATCGTTGATCTCGGAGACTGCCTGCGCTCCTGCTGCAGCATGGCCGGCAACGACAGGGCAGCCACAACCATTTTCAGCTTCAGGCGCTGCCAGGGCTTGCTCAGAGGCTATTTCCAGAAAGCTCCCACCGTCCTCAACACAAAAGAACAGGCCGCCATTTACGATGCCCTGCGCCTGATTACCTTTGAACTGGGCTTACGCTTTTTCAGTGATCACCTGAGCGGAAATTCCTACTTCAAAATCGAGCAACCTGACGACAACCTCAACAGAGCCCTCATGCAATTCCAACTGCTCGCCAGCATAGAAAGACAGGAGCAGGAGCTCCGCGCACTGCTCTCAGACCTGAGCTAACCCGCTCATCTTGCAATAATTGGCACATCCGATTAAAGTGCATCCTTTTTTAATCACCAGAAATGAGCTTACGATGACCATTCATTCACCCTTCACCCTGCACTCCACTGCCACTGACTGCGCCGCCCGCCGTGGCGAGCTCAAAACCCTGCACGGCACCATCCAGACTCCGATCTTTATGCCCGTGGGGACCCAGGCCACAGTCAAAGCCGTGACCCCCGAAGATCTCAAGTCCATGGAGGCCCAGATCATCCTTGGCAACACCTACCACCTCTTCATTCGTCCAGGACACGAACTGGTCAAGGAATTCGGCGGTCTGCACCGTTTCATGAACTGGGATCGTCCAATTCTCACCGACAGCGGTGGATTTCAGATTTTCAGCCTCAAAGAACTGGCCAAAATCACCGAAGAAGGGGCAAGCTTTCGCTCACACCTGGACGGCTCCAAGCTCTTCCTCAGCCCCGAAATTGCAATCCATGTCCAGGAATCCCTGGGTTCAGATATTATGATGAATCTGGACACCTGCATTCCGCATCCGGCAACCCGCGAAGAAACAATCAAGGGGACCGACCTCACCACCCGCTGGGCCAAACGTTGTCGGGATGCTCAGAACAGGGAAAGCGGCCAGCTTCTTTTTGGCATCATTCAGGGGGGGATGCACACTGACCTGCGCCGGGAGCATGCCGCTGCCCTGATGGACATCGGCTTTGACGGTTACGCCATCGGCGGACTCAGTGTCGGTGAAGAGAAGAACCTGATGTACGATATGACCGAGGCCACCACTCCACACATGCCCATGGGCCACGCCCGCTATCTTATGGGGGTGGGCACTCCCGAAGATCTGGTGGAGGGCGTCATGCGCGGCATTGATATGTTTGACTGCGTTATGCCCACTCGCAATGCACGGAATGGAACCCTGTTCACCTCAACAGGAAAACTGATCATCAAAAACAGCCGCTATCGCAACGATCACAATCCGCCCGACCGGCGCTGTACCTGTTACACCTGCCGCAATTACTCCAGGGCCTATCTCCGTCATCTCTTCCAATGTCGAGAAATCCTGAGCTATCAGCTGAACACCATCCACAACCTTCATTTCTACCTCAATCTTATGACTGAAATACGCCAGGCCATTGAAGAAGACCGTTTTACAACATGGCGCGCGGATTTTTATGGCAGGCTCGAGAACGAGTGATTAATGTTATAATTTCAATATAAGTAAACAGAGACAATACGTAACAACAACAGCACGATCGACCCGAGGGTCAGAAACTATTTTTTGGAGGAAACAACCATGACAGGAGTCGCATACGCCGCCTCACCGGCTGCAGGGGCAGGCGCAGGGGCAGGAATTGCCTCATTCATCCCACTGATTTTAATTTTTGTAGTTTTCTACTTCCTGCTGATTCGTCCTCAGCAGAAGCAGGCCAAGCAACACCAGCAGTTTCTAGGCGACCTGAAAACCGGCAACAAGGTCATCACTAAAGGTGGCATCCACGGCACCATCACCGGCCTGACTGACTCTGTCATCACCGTAGAGATTGCTGACAATGTGCGCATCAAACTCAGCCGAGCTGCTATTGCCGGCCCGGTCGACAGCAACACTGCTGCCCCGATCAAAAAAGCCGGTGGTTGAGGAATCGGCGGCTGCTGATCCCCTCTGCAGGTAGCAGAGCAGAACCCATTCCCCCCCAGTACTCAGGCTATACCGAGTACTGGGGGTTTTTTATTGCCCTCCCTTCAGCCCTCTTACACTAGATCATAAGGTAAATGAGTGTAATACCATTCAAGTCTTACCGGGAAAGCACAGAATACAGGCTCGAGATACTATGATTTCACTCTTGGCACCACAGGGGTATATTCTTGATCCAATACAGATCTAATATTTCTCACCAGCTCCTCTCCTTCTACCGGCTTATTGAGATATCTTTTGATACCTATCTCCATTGCACCCTCTTTAGAAAGTGTTGTGCTATAGCCGGTACAAACAATGATTGGCATGTCAGGTCGAAGGCTGAGCACCTCTTTGTAATAGCCTTGTTCGACTGCGGCGTAATAACCAGCAAATTGAAACTGATGATACCAGGGTAACGGTAAAACTATTTTTTCAAGTGATTCAGAAGCCTGAGCCTGCGTGAAGCAGAAGAGGAAAGAAAAAGATAGGATAAGCCTATAAAAAATTGGCATAGAAGACTCCAAAATTCCATGAAGATGAAGAACGAGAAAGGTAGGATGGGATGGAAAAAGATATCATGAGTGTGTCTCACCACATATAATATCAAACAAAAAAAGGGCTTTGTTCAAGTGACCGAAATCACTTGAACAAAGCCCTTAACATGGTGCCGAAGGCGAGAATCGAACTCGCACGACCGTTGGCCACTGCCCCCTCAAGACAGCGTGTCTACCAGTTCCACCACTTCGGCAACAATTTTATAAATTTTATTCCGTGGCCGGGGCTGTACCCGTACCAAACTCCTGAACCTGCTCTGGTGCAGTTTCCTCACTTGCGGGAATAACCTGCTCCGATACAACTGGCGCTGCAGGGCTCACAACAGTGCTCATCACCGAACCAGTACCACTATTCGATGCAACATAGGCCAAGGCCACAGAGGTAACCATGAAAACTATAGCGGCAGTTGTCGTCAGCTTGTTCAGCAGAGACAAAGGTCCCTCTGTACCAAACAATGACTGACTTGATCCGCCAAAAGCTGCACCCACATCCGCGCCCTTTCCATGCTGCAGGAGAACTATCCCGATCAGGAACAAACAAACGAGGACATGAAGAATGGTCAACAGTGTGATCATAAAGTCGGCTCAGGCCTTAAATTGCATAATTCGAATAAAAGACGCAGCATCCAGTGCCGCGCCGCCAACCAAGGCCCCGTCGATATCCGGCTGGGCCATCAATTGATCGATGTTGTCAGGTTTAACCGATCCACCATACAATATTCTCATCTGGTCAGCAACATTTTTTTCGTACAACAGAGTGACCTGGTCACGAAGAAAAGAATGAACCTCCTGCGCCTGCTCACCGCTGGCAGTCAGCCCGGTGCCAATGGCCCAGACGGGTTCATAGGCTATGGCCAGCCGGTCACACTGCGCAATACTTACTCCGCTCAAACCAGCGCGCAGCTGCTCCTCCAAAACCGAAAGCGTTTGCCCTCCCTCACGCTCCTCCAGAGTCTCACCAACACAGAGGATCATTAGCAGACCCTGATCAAGACCACCGCGCAAACGCCGATTCACCATGGCATCATCTTCATGAAAAATCTGCCGACGCTCGGAATGACCAACAAGGGCAGCATTACCTCCTGCACCCTGGATCATCACCGCTGAAATCTCGCCGGTGAAAGCCCCCTGGGGCCCCCAACAGACATTCTGTCCAGCCAGAATAATACCGCTTCCGTGGACAATATGAGAGACCTCACTGAGCACCGTGGCTGGCGGGGCAAGCATAATATCGCGCTCTTCCGGCAAGTCAGCGCAGCCCTGCCGGATCGCGGCTGCCAGCTGACAGGCCTCAACTACGGTAGTGTGCATCTTCCAGTTTCCCACCAAAAGGGGTCGACGACTCATGCTTCACCTCCATCACTCAAACTATCAACTCCGGGCAGGCTCTTGCCCTCCATAAGCTGAAGAAAGGCGCCACCGCCAGTGGACATATACGAGATATTATCGGCCTCACCGGATTTCTTGACCGCAGCATTGGAGTCACCACCACCTGTGATCGACAGGGCATGGGATTCAGCCACGGCGCGACACAACGCCATGGTTCCCCGGGCAAAGGCATCCATCTCAAATGCACCCATGGGGCCGTTCCAGACGATCGTTCGGGCATCGGCCAGGGCTTCCTTGAAATAAATCACCGAGGCAGGACCAATATCCAAGCCCATCCAACCTTCAGGAATATCCTGACAGGCCACGTTCTTCAGCACGGCATCCGGGGAAAAACGATCAGCAGCAATCACATCAACCGGCAAATAGAGCTTGACCCCTTTGGCCTGAGCCGCAGCCATAAACTCTCGCGCGGTATCGAGCAAATCATCCTCAACCTTTGAAGCACCAACATCCAGACCCAAACTCTTGAGAAAAGTGTTGGCCATGGCTCCGCCAATGATCATTTTATCAACCCGATCAAGCATATTTTGCAAAGCGCCAAGCTTGGATGAGACCTTGGCCCCTCCGACCAAAGCCACTAACGGCCGGACCGGGCGAGTAATTGCCTTGTTGAAAAAATCAATCTCTGTCTGCAGCAGCAGACCGGCACCGCGATCAGCGACATGAGCGGCAACCCCCACCACAGAAGCATGGGCCCGATGAGAGACGGCAAATGCATCATTGACGTACACCTCGGCCAATCGACCCAGTTGGGCTGCGAATTCCGGATCATTCCCGGTCTCCTGCTCATGGAAACGTAAATTTTCGAGCAGAACCACTTCGCCTGAGGCCATATCCATGACCATGGATTCAGTCTCCGGACCAACACAATCTGGAGCCAAACGCACCGGTCGACCGATCAGTCCGGCCAAATGGTCGACCACCAGCGCCAGACTGTATTTCTCCACTCGCTGACCTTTGGGTCGCCCCATATGCGAACAGAGGATCAACTTCCCACCCTGCTCCAAGACATACTGAATCGTGGGCATGGCCATGCGTATGCGGATATCATCGGTGATCTGACCCTGATCGTCCATGGGAACATTAAAATCCACCCGGACCAGAACCCGTTTGCCGGCCAGCGACAAGTCACGAACGCTCTTCATACTGTATTCCTCTCGTGATGGTTCACGGTTTGACCTACAGCATTTTATCGGCAACCAGAACCGTCAGATCGCCAAACATGTTGGTGTAACTCCCCAGTTCATTGTCATACCAGGCATAAACCACAGCTTGAGTCACCGGCACGTTGAGGATGGACTCCCCCCCGGCGTTGATGGCACAGGATTTGATATTATTCAGATTGACCGGAATTGATGCTGTACGGGTGTGTGTTTCAGTCCCCTCGATCACCGCTGCCGCCGCCGGCACACCAATAATGTCCGAACTGACATTCTGCTCTTCCGTGTACTGAAGATACGGATTGTTTTCAGAATATTCCCGATAAATAGAATTGATCTGATCCCGGCCCAAAGGAGCGTCCAGATCATCCTGAAGATTGAGGACCAGGACAATCAACGATCCGGTGGACGTAGGGATACGCACCGATTCAGCAATAAAACCGATGGATTTCATTTCGGGGATGACCAGGCCCAGGGCTTTGGCCGCCCCGGTTGTGGTGAGAATAATGTTGTTCAGGATTGAACGATTTTTGCGCAGATCCTTGGCTCCACTCTTGGGCAGCCGATCAAGCACCTGCTGGCTCCCGGTAGCGGCATGGACCGTAACCATGGAGGCACTCAGAAAATTAGCCGCCCCAACGCTTTCCATCAAGGGTTTGATCATATAAGACAGACAGGTCGTCGTGCATGAAGCCGCTGAAATCAGAGAATGGCTCGCGGAATCATAGTCATCATCATTGATGCCCATGACCGTGGTCACCGCATCGGCCGGCATATCCATACCCTTGGCTTTGATCTTGAACGGGGCGGAAAGCAGAACCTTCTCGGCACCAGCTGCAAGGTGGCCGCGCAGAGAGCCCCACCCGCCCTCAGCATCGGCGGTGGGATCCGTAAAGGCACCAGTGGTATCGATCACGAGCTTGACGTTGTTCTCACGCCAGGCGATCTCATTGGGATTCCGAGCACTACGCAGAATCTTAACCGGCACACCGTTAATGACCATAGTCCCATCGGCATCATTAAGATTTTCAATGACCCGGCCACCCTTATGACCATAAAGATACGTTCCGAGCCGACCATAGGATGAATCACGGTCAATGGCCGCAGCCAGGTCATCCAGGCTCTGACCGATCTCGCGTCCCACATTGACAACAAGTTCGGGAAAATGCTTTCTCGAAACATGGTGCCAGAGTGAAAGTTTACCGATCCGTCCCAGACCATTGATCCCTAATTTCATAGCAACTATTCTCCTATCCGAGTAACATGTCATGTAAAATCAGCATCTCTTCAGATACCAACAAAATATATTATCAAACTTACTGTCAACCTTGAAGCAGATTGCGCCACGGCTACTACTTCGCTATTCT
>JACKQG010000456.1_pt1 | contig 59483 bp, 47 predicted proteins | sample 8237621 | NCBI WGS metagenome assembly JACKQG01 (sample SAMN15677084, study PRJNA649215) | marine metagenome | biome: marine; feature: Black Sea; material: saline water; isolation source: suspended particulate matter (SPM) from the Black Sea western gyre | collected 2013-06-09/2013-06-10 | depth... | reverse complement strand
GCGGTTGTGTCGATAGCTGCAATACTACTCTTCATTTGGACGCGCCCTTCTGAGTAAATGATAATTTGCAGTAACATTATTTAAACACTAAACCAAACAAACACCAGCCTCGCCGTCCACCACTTCGCCTACTTGCACGAATAAATCATCTACCCCCAAACCATCCCTGAACGCATCTACATTATTCGGCTTAACACAAACCAACACCCCACCCGAAGTCTCTGCATCAAAACAAATATCTGACACAGCCTGCGACACACCTTCACCAATGCTTACATTAGGACCATAAATATCACGTCCACGTTTTGATGCGCCCGACACCACGCCCTGTTCAGCTAAAGCCAAAGCTCCGTCATATAACGGAATATCCGCCGCATTAAACCGCAGCACCACATTGGAAGCGCGCGCAATATTAAAGGCATGTCCCATCAACCCGAAGCCAGTAATATCAGTAGCAGTACATACCCCCGCCGCTTTCATCGCATGCGCCGCGCCGTCATTCAAGCGCATCATGCCAGCCACAGCCGCATCGACATGCACCTGATTTGCGATATCACGTTTAACAGAAGTAGTAATCGATCCTGCACCCAATGGTTTAGTTATAAACAACAAATCTGAGGCCGCAGCACCTTCATTACTTATCAAATCACTTTCGTCACACTCGCCGAAACACGCAAAGCCATACAACGGCTCAGCCGACTGCACCGAATGTCCGCCGATCCATTTCGCGCCACTTTTTTCAACTACATGCACCGCGCCCGCAAACACTTGCTCGAGCACATCACTACCCCAATCTTTAGGGAAGCCAGCCAAGTTTAAAACCACGCTCGGCTTACCGCCCGAAGCGTAAATATCTGACAACGAATTCGCCGCCGCAATCGCACCGTAAGCAAATGCATCGTCGACCACCGGCGGGAAAAAGTCGACCGTGTGCAAAGTAACTTTGCCATCTACGCTACTACGCACCGCACCCACGTCGTCGTAGCCACCTGGGCCAAGCACGACATTGTCACCGACAGCTAAGGGTGCAACTTGACGCAAAACTTGCGCGAGCTGCCCCGGAGGAAGCTTGGCCGCTCAGCCAGAGCTGGCAGCGTAGTCGATTAGGCGTTTGTCTAAACTCATAGGCTTTAGTGTAACGCGCGGTGCTAAGTTATTAAACGATGATACGCCTGCTTACTGCCTTGTCGATGCTCTTACTGTGCTTGCCTTGCACTGCACAGAGCAAGCCGCTTACTTCTAGCCAAATAAAGAAGTCTCTGGCGCAATATTTCGAGCTAGAAGAAAACGTCGATGCGCAGCGCTTAGAAATATGCGCAAAGTTGCAAGAAGTTGATTTAAGCAAAGCGTCCACTTATAAAAAATGGCTGAAGAGCATTAGTAAGTCGTCCAAAAAGGCTGTGGCTAGATTGCCCAAAAAGTCTGGCGAATATTACTTCTGGGAGAATTCAAAACGCGGATTTTATATCATCGGCGGCAACACTAAAAAACCCAAAGGCTTACTCATCGGCATGCATGGTGGCGGAGTCGGTTCAGGCGATGCGCGCTCCTCCGCCAGCGCAATGAGGGATGCCGCTAAAAAACTTGGGTGGCTTGCAATCTTCCCCGAAGTTATTGAAAAAACCGAACGCGGCTGGACGGATTCGGGCACCGAAGAATGGATTATGCAGTTAATCGAAATGGCGGTTGTGACTTACGGCATTGATCCAAACCGCGTTTACTTTAGTGGACATTCCATGGGTGGCTATGGTTCATGGGTATTAGGCGCGCATCACGCTGACAAAGTTGCTGCCCTTGCGCCGTCCGCCGGAGCACCTACGCCAGTCTATGATTTCGAGGGTAACTTGATTGAAATTCAAGCTGGCGTGGTGGCGAATTTGCGCAACGTGCCAATGGTCGTTTTTCAATCCACCGACGACCCGCGCGTGCCGCCCGACGCCAATCAAGCTGCTGTTAAAGATGTGGCCAAGTATAAAAAACGTTTTGGCGGATACGACGACTTCACCTACTGGGAAGTAAACAATCGTCAGCATCAGTTCCCTGTCGGTGGCATGTTTGCGCTACTCGAAAAGATTAAAGATTTCGAGCGCGATGTGCATCAAGCGCATATCGTATGGCAGCCAGCCCTCGACTGGAAAACACAATTTTACTGGATGCATTGGGCAGCACCAGTAATGAATGTAATAGTCGAAGGTGGGTTCAATAAAGACACTAACACCTTTGTAATTAGCAGTGATGCCGAGTTGTCAGACTTTGAAATATTACTCAGCCCCGAAATGGTAGATTTCGAACGCGAGGTTGTCGTTGAATTTAACGGCACCGAAATCGCACGTCGCATGCCGCGCCCTAATTTGGGTGATTTACTTTACTTTTATTCAGCTAGCGACGGTGAACGTGGTTACTGCGATCGCATTAAACTTCGCTGAATTTGCGCGCTAACATGTCTAAGATAATCGCGCACTCGGCATCACTGATTGTGCGTAAATCTAACACCAACTTATCGTCTTGCATCCGCCCGAATACATGCGGTTTGCTGACGCGCATTTGACGCGCAAATTCTTTTGCCTGTAACGAAGAGTGCGTTAAAGCTACCCCCCAACTAGGTAAATCTTTAATCGGCGATGCGCCAGAACCAACCCGTCCTTGGCATTCGACCAACTCGGCGGTTACGTTAACCCCTTGAGAATTAATTTGTTTAGAAAAAGATTCGGCGCGCATTTTCAGGTCGTCGGGGTTTTGCGACAACTGACTCAATGCCGGGATACGCTCAATCGCCGACTCTTCACCAAGTAGATGCAAACGCAATGTCGCCTCTACACCGGCAAGAATGGTTTTATCTAAACGCAAACAGCGCGTTAACATATTTGACCGCAACTGCGCCACTAAAGGTGCGGCACCGACAATCAATCCTGCTTGCGGACCACCAAGTAATTTATCTCCGGAGAAGCTAACCAAATCGCAACCCGCATTTAACATCGCACGCACCGGGTGTTCATCTTCGAGGCCATTAAGCGCGGCACCATGTAAAACCCCAGAACCTAAATCGTAGTACAGCGGCACGCCATGCTCTTTGCACAACTCACTTAGCTCACTCATCTCTGGTTCGGCAGTAAAGCCTTGCATCACAAAATTGGATGGATGAATGCGCATCACACATGCCACCTCTGGATCTTTCAATGCCTCTGCGAAGTCTTTTAGATGGGCACGATTCGTCGTACCCACAGCAACCATTTCGGCACCAGCTGCTGCAATCACTTCGGGCATGCGGTAAGAGCCGCCAATTTCAACCAGCTCACTGCGCGCTACCACCACCTTACGCCCTTGACCTAAAGCGGCGGCAATAAGCAAAACTGTAGCCGCATTATTATTCACCGGCAATCCTGCTTCGGCGCCAGTTAACTGCGCCAACAAATCACAAACAGCGGCATCGCGTTTACCACGCCCACCCGTTTCTGCATCTATCTCACACATCGCGGCAGCACTCGCAGCAGCGGCGGCCATCCGCGCTTCGTCTGGCCATTGTGCGCGCCCTAAATTGGTATGCAACACCACACCGGTCGCGTTAATCACCTTGCACATATCAAGGCGCGGCAATACTTCAAGATGGCCTTTGACCTCGCGCCAAAAGCTATCGCCTATAGCGGCTGACACATCGCCAGACTTGCGCGCGGCCCGCACTGTATTAAGCGCCATTTCACATGCGCGGCGGCATGCTTCGCGCGGATAGCAATCTAGATCGTGCGCGGCACAGGCGTCGAGCAATTCGTTCATTGCCGGAATTCGGGGAGGTTTGTCAGTCATCGCAGTATTAGAATGATACACGATGGACACCGCGATTTTACCCTCCCAATACAGTTGGCATTTTTTGTCAGGTGATAGCGCCAAGAGCCGCGCTTTAGCCGAAGAGTTAACTTTGCCGCCACTTATGACCCAAGTGCTATTAAACCGCGGTTTTTCTACTGCCGACACCATCAGTGCCCTGTTTAAGTCGTCATTGCACGAGCTGCCAGACCCCAGTTTATTGCCTGATTACCAACAAGCGCGCGACGCTATTTTTCGGGCGCGCGACGAAAAATATCCGGTAATCATATACGGCGACTATGATGCCGACGGTTTATGCGGCACTGCATTATTGATGCGCTTGCTCAAACACATTGGCGTCGATGCGATTCCGTTTATCCCAGACCGCATGGCTGACGGCTATTCTCTTGGCCCCAACACCATGAAGTTGGTTGACAAGCACCAGGCTAAGTTAGTGATTACTGTCGACAACGGCACCTCGGCGGTTGCCGAGCTTGGCGAATTGGCCGATGCCGGTATCGAAGTTGTAGTAGTTGACCATCACATGGCTGGCGACGAATTGCCGCGGTGTACTGCACTGATGAATCCATGGCTATTACCAAAAAACAAAGACGGTGAATATCCTTACTTCGTTGAATTCTGCGGCGCGGCAGTTGCTTTTATTCTGGCATGGGGTATTTTGCGTGAACATCATCAGCAAGACAAACTCGACAATAAATTTCGCGAGTTTTTAAGTGACTTAATGTGTTATGCATCAATCGCAACAATTTCCGATATGATGCCGCTGCGTGGTCCAAACCGCGCTTTAGTCATCAATGGCTTGGCGCGCATGCCGCACTCGCGCTTCCCCGGAATTAATGCCCTCGCAAAAACTGCGATGCGCAATAACGACCAATTGTTAGCTGGCGATATCGGCTTCGGTATTGCACCGCGCATCAACGCTGCCGGACGTTTATTTAAAGCCGATGTCGCATTGCAAGCTTTGCTGGCCGACGACGTGCCATCTGCGCAACGCTGGGTAGCTCAACTCAGCGAATTAAACGAAGAACGTAAACTAGTAACAGTTGAACAGGCCAACAAATTAATGGGTGAGGCTCAGCGTCAGCATCAACGGGGCGACAGTGTGGTGTTTGTTGGTAGCAGCGAAGCGCACTTCGGAGTACTCGGTATAGCCGCAGCTAACATCTGTGAAAGCACCGGGCTACCTACCTTTTGTTGGGCCGAATGCACTCCCGGAGTAGCGCGCGGTTCAGCGCGAGCACCACGCGGACAATCGGTTGCAAAAATACTTAATTCATCTGCGCAATTATTCAACAAACACGGTGGACATGCCGCGGCTGCTGGTTTTGAATTCGATCCAGCAAATGCCGAGCTTATTTCAAAGGCTCTAAATGCTGCTGCCACTAGCAACGGCAAAGTTGGCAAGCCACAACTAGATATCGATGTCGAAGTAAGTCCCGGAGAGTTGTCGGTTAATTTGCTCAAGCGCATGGCGCAGCTCGAACCTTTCGGCCAAAAGTTCAAAGAGCCGGTTTATTTGTGCAGCAACGTCACCCTCGCTAGCGCCCCGCGGATTGTCGGTAAAAATCAAAATGTAATGCAATTCACATTCGAGCGCGACGGCGTAATCGAAAAAGGCATCCTTTTCAAACTGCAAGAGCGCTATAAACAACTAACTGCTGGCGACACCATCGATGTCGTCTTTACAGCCAACCTTAATCACTTTGCAGGCCGCACTAATGCGCAATGGTTAGTGAAAGATTTTCGTAGTTCCAAATAATTCATGCCGCTCCGACGCATCCCCGTTCTTGCATCTATTTTAAAGACCGCCCGCCGGCTTTACGATTGGATGTTATCCTTCGCCGACAAGCCTAATGCGCCAAAAGCATTGTTCTGGCTGTCCTTCGCTGAGTCGAGCTTTTTCCCGTTGCCGCCCGACCCACTCTTAATGGCGATGGGCGCCGGGCGTCCTAAGCGCGCCATTCATTTTGCGGCGATAACTACTATTGCCTCGGTATTGGGTGCTTTAGTCGGCTATTCAATCGGCGCGTTTTTAATGGATAGCGTCGGCACTTACCTGCTCGACCTTTACGACGCCGACCGCCACACCTGGGACAAAATCGAAAATTGGTATGCGAGTTACGGCATAGTCGCTTTGTTGCTGGCTGCAGTCACCCCAATCCCGTTTAAAGTTTTCACTATAGCTAGTGGCGCAATGGGACTTGGGTTCTTACCGTTCGTCGGCGCCTGCGCTCTCGGACGTGGCTCTCGATTCTTTCTAGAAGGTTTTTTACTACGCCACTTCGGAGCACCAATAGTAAAAGTTCTCGACAAATGGTTTGACTTCGCGGCAATACTTTTCGCAGCAATGCTAGTCGGCGGCTTCATGCTAATCAAATACATCTAATGCCCAACAGCACTTCTCCAGACAAGCGCTTGCTCGCCATTGACGGCACCGCTTTAGCCTTTCGCGCATTCTTCGCCATTCGCAACTTAAGCGACAAACAAGGACGTCCTTCCGGTGCGGTTTATGGTTATATAACATCAGTGTTACGCGCGATTAAAGATCATCCTTCTAAACATGTAGTAGTAGTCTGGGATTTGCCTGGCCCCACCTTTCGCCATAAACTTGATGACACTTACAAGGCCAACCGTGATGAACTCGATGAAGACTTAGCCCTGCAATTCCCATGGATGCGCGAGGTTACTGAATTAATGGGTTTACCCCAATTGTCGTTTGACGGATACGAAGCCGACGACGTTATCGCATCACTCGCAACCCAAGCACCTGATTTGGGTTTGCAGGTGCGCATGTTTACTAGCGACAAAGACCTCGCCCAAAATGTTACTGACATGGCGCTGCAATGCCCGCCACCACGCAAGGCCGATTCTGAAACAATCATCATGGGGCCGGCCGAGGTCGAAGAAAAGTTTGGTCTGCCACCTGAGATGATGGCGCAGTATCAAGCATTCGTCGGTGACAGCTCTGACAACATTAAAGGGATGCCAGGTGTAGGTCCAAAGCGTGCTACTGCTCTGCTGCAGAAATACGGTTCGCTTGAAAAAGTTTTAAGCGATGGTCCTGAAAATGAAAAAGGCAAACTTTCCGAGAACTTAGCCGCATATGGCGACCAAGTTCGGCATGCGCTTGAGATGGTAACCATGGTTACTGATTTAGATTTGGGCGACATCAATTCTTTAGTGCCGAGCGAGCGTGATGCCGATGGCTTGCAAGCGTTTTGCAAAGACCATTCCTTAAACACAATTGGCGACCGATTTGCAGAAATGTCAAATGGCGATGTCGAGCAAGTTGCTGACAGCAACGAAATTGCTGGCGATTACGATGATTCGCGCAATTACAGCAGCATTACCTCAACCAAACAATTAGTAGCACTCGAAAAAGAAATGCGCGCTGCACAAGAGTTTGCATTCGACACTGAAACCACGGCTATCGACCCGATGTTGGCTAAATTAGTTGGCATGTCGTTCAGCAGCAAAGCTGGCACTGCTTATTATGTGCCATGCATGGGCTCGCAAGCGCCGCAAGGGCCAAACGGCGAAACAGTGCTCGAGTTTTTAGCAGACTTGCTCGCCGACTCCAGTATCGCCAAGTTCGGGCAAAATTTCAAATACGATGCGCACATCATGCGCCGCCACGGTGCTGCAGTTAACGGTTTTACTTTCGACACCATGATCGCGCATTCACTCGTCGACCCGTTAAATCGTCATAACCTCGATGCAATGGCGTTGCAGTATTTCAACATAACGAAAATACCAACCAAAGAATTACTAGGCACTGGCAAAAACGCTCTAACCATGGATTTACTCCCGGTAGACGTAGTAAGCGAATATGCATGTGAAGATGCTGACGTAACTTTGCAACTAGCTCTAAAGCTCCGCCAACAAATTGCGGACGACGGATTCAGCGATTTATTTAACGACATCGAAATTCCATTAGCTCATGTTTTAATTGAAATCGAAGCTAACGGCATCAAATTAGATTCTTCACGACTAGCTGATTTACGGTTACGACTTGCGAAACGTCAATCGCAACTTGAAAAAACTATTTTCGACATTGCCGGACAGGTGTTTAATCTAAACTCACCAAAGCAACTCGGTCCGATTTTATTTGAGGTTTTAGAAATTCAAAAAGAACGTCCGCGTGTGCGTGTTGGCAAAACCAAAACTGGTTACAAAACTGATGCTACCACCCTCGAAAAGTACGCCGGCATTGAAATCGCCGATGCGATTCTAGATTACCGTAAAACTACCAAGTTGATGAGCACTTATGTTGACGCGCTGCCGACATACATTCATCCACAGACGGGGTGCGTCCATAGTTCGTTTAATCAGGCACTAGTGGCTACCGGACGCCTTTCGTCGTCAGACCCCAACATGCAAAACATACCTATTCGTAGCGAAGAAGGTCGCGAAATCCGCAAGGCCTTCGTACCGTTGCACGATGATTGGGTAATGATGGCGGCTGACTATTCTCAAGTTGAGTTGCGCGTGGTAGCGCATTTGTCAGGCGATGAATCTTTAATCACTGCCTTCAATAACGACGTCGACATTCACGCGCACACTGCTGCTTCAATTAATGGCGTCGACATCGCCGACGTCGATTCTGACATGCGCTCCAAAGCCAAGGCTGTCAACTTCGGCATTCTTTATGGCATGGGTCCACATCGTCTCGGTCAGCAAACCGGAATGAGTTTTTCGCAAGCACAAGATTTTATTGATCAATACTTCGATGCCTTCCCCAAAGTCCGAGAATGGCTTGACGCGACCCTCGACACTGCACGCAGCACTGAAAAAGTGAGCACCCTTGCCGGACGCGTGCGCCCTACACCAGACGTCAACTCCTCCGACGGACGTGTACGTTCAGGCGCCGAAAACATGGCTGTAAACACACCAGTCCAGGGGTCGGCTGCCGACCTCATCAAAATGGCAATGATAAAAGTAAGCGCCGCGCTCAAAACAGAAAAATTGCTGGCGCGCATGATTCTGCAGGTCCACGATGAATTAGTCTTCGACTGTCCGGCTAGCGAATTAGAAAAATTACAAGACTTAGTGCGTAGAGAAATGGAGCAGGTCTACGCTATGCTCGTGCCATTGAAAGTTGACATCGGCCATGGCTCAGACTGGTCGGCAGCCCACTAACATGACACCCACCCTTAGCGCCCTCTTCATCCTCGGCATCCTGCTAGCCAGCGGCATGATAGGCGGATGGCTTGCGCACCGCTTCAAACTTCCAACGCTAACTGGCTACCTTGCAGCAGGCATTGGCCTTAGTTATTCGATCCACTACCTCGGTATCGATCACGATAGCCTCGAAATGATGCGCCTGCCAATCAACGATTTCGCAATGGCACTCGCGCTGTTCGTTCTTGGTGGTCAATTCAAGCGCCGCCCCAACGCCAAAACCAAAAACGAGCAAGCGAGCACCATGATTCGCGCGTCGCTTGCAGAGTCATTATTTACGTTTGTAATGGTTGGCATATTATGCACTGTTGCCCTTCACGATTTCAAAGGCGGAATACTGCTCGGCGTACTTGCGGTTGCGGTCGCACCAGCCACTACCCTCGAGGTTCTTCACGAATACGGCGCAAAAGGCACAGCAACTCGCACCCTAAAAATGCTGACAGCGCTGTCAAACGTATGGGCGATTTTTGCATTCGAATTAGCAATGCTAGTGCTGTTTACGCTTAGCGGTGGCAGTGAAATTGGTATCAGCGGTCCAATCTGGGACGCCGCCGGCTCAGTGCTTTACGGCTTGGTAGCTGGCCACTTGCTGATACTATTCCAAGAACGGCTCGGCGCCGGAAATTACGTGGTGCCACTACTAGTTGTCATCCTGCTAACTGTTGGCTTCTGCGAGCTGACCGATGTGCCGCATATGCTCGCCTTCCTAGTCACCGGCGCCGTCGTTGCCAACCGCTCAACATTCTTCAACCACATCACCGAAGCTATGGACGGCTACGCACAGCCGGCTTTTGTACTGTTTTTCGTGTTATCCGGCAGTCATTTGCAATTCTCTGAACTCGCTGAAAACTGGCTGGTTGTCGGGCTTTACGTGTTAGGGCGGGTTATCGGTAAAATCATGGGCACCAACATTGGTTTTAACGGTCTAAAGTCTAAACCATCATTGGGCTCAAGTAAAAACCCACCAATTGGCTTGGGGTTACTCTGCCAAGCAGGGGCGGCGATTGCCTTAGCAGGATATGTCGCACGCTACGATGCTGAATTATCAGAGCGCTTGCTAGCAATAATCCTTGGCTCAGTGGTTATTTTTGAATTGATTGGTCCGCTATTGGTCAAGCGCGTGGTGATTGCTGCCGGCGAAGTAGATGTCGGCCACTTGCTTTCACGCACTCAAAGCTCAAACGGTAACAGCAGCTGGTTTAAAGCAATCAGACGCACATTTTCGCGTAACAGCAATATCGTTGGCAATGCACCGCACGAGATATTAATTCGCGACATCATGAAGCCAGTGGTCGGTGCATTGCAACGCAACGAAAAGATGGACAAAATTTTGTCGTTTGCTAATCACTCTGAATTCAATCACTTTCCGGTAGTTGACGCTGACAATACCTTGCTTGGAGTCATCGCCCTGCAAGACCTTAGCGAAGTGGCTTACGACCATCGGGTGGCCAATTTAATAACTGCCGAAGATGTTGTTTCTCTTAGCCCTGAGCAAGCGTCGCTAAGCGCAGAATGCAGCCTTGCCGACGCACTCGCCTTCTTTCAAGATTTCAACGGTAACACCGTTGCGATTATCGAAGACTACGCTGCCCCGACACTGTGCGGTATGCTCGAACGCACCGAAGTGCTAAACCTAGCGCGCCGCTTTCATGCAAAAGCATCGCACTAGGTTTAAGGGTATAAACTAACTTAGTTAGTCAAGCCTATCAATAGCTTAGTTAGCTCGGATAGGTCAAGAATCATCGGCACTGCTGGATCGTCACTATTTAGCGTCACCTCTGGCAAGTTGAGATTTTCAGCTGCTTCAAGCGCCAACATTATCGCGCCACCTTTTGAATTGAGCGCTTGGGTGCGTAGCTCTTTCTTTAGCGCATCAGCTTCTGCCAAATGCAAGGCACCGCGCGCTTCAGACTTGACCCGATCTGCTTCGCCTTGAGCCATGGTCTCGGTAGCATAAATTCGCGCATCAGCAGAAATTTGCGCAATGGTCACCTCAAACTCTGATTTTTTCTCTTGGATTTTCTTTTCCCAGTCTTGGGTCTTCGCCATTTCGGCCGCCACAATTTGGCGCTCGATCAGGTTTACGGTTTTCTCTTCCTCAGCAACTAATGTAAGCGCGCGGTCAAGCAATGCTTTTTGACGAAAGTACTGCTTCTCTTGCAACTTGCTTTCATAATCGCGCTGAAACTGCAGCTTGCGAATAAGGATAGATTCTGCCTCGCAGTGAAATTCTTTCAAGCGATCATTTAACAAAGGTAAAGTCTGATTAACTCTATCCAAGCGCAAATCAGTAAGCTGCAAGTCTTCTGATGTCAACTTTGGCAACTCTTGACGCAACACCGCCATAACCACAGACTTTACCCGGTCAGGGTAATGCGCCTTTAGGCCGTCCATAATAATGTTGTGCGCTTCGCCAGGGATAATGTGATAAGCGACTGACAGTTCAAAAGTGACCACGTTATTGTCTGTAGTACGAATCTCTAATGGACTAGCCCACTTCGAAACAGAGTCACTTGAATATCGCTGCGTACCGCTTCCACCAGTAAAATGCAGAAAATGAGTGCGCGTTGGCAAGTAGTGCCACTTATGATAGCCGCTGATGCCCAGACGAAATCCGGTTGAGTAATCTGCTTCGACAATACCACCGCCCCATTGGTTTTGTTTAACACCAACAGTTGCCGGCGGAATTTTCTTGAACAATAGCGCTATGAGTAACGGCACTAAAATTAGTAGAATCAATAAAGTTATTAAGCCACGTTTCATTACTGTTGACCTCCTGGAAGTACATTAAGGCCAGAATGTTCTAACCGGGTTGGCGCCGGGTCGCGGCGGTAAGGGATGATGTTGAATTTAATCATGCTAAATTTCTGTGCGAGTTTTTCGCGTACCAAAATGTCGCCTTGTTTAGCAAGCGCTTCAACTTGCGCCCGCAAACCTTCAGCCTCTTTTTGCGCTTGCACTTTTAGGCCTTCTGCTTCTTGCTTGTTCGCCAACTCGACAGCAGTGCCGGCAGCAATGTCTTGGATTTTTTGCGCATCCGCCGATTTAGTTACGCGCACCGCGTCTTTTGTCGCGCCAATACGATCAGCTTCGAGTGTTCCGAGTAGCAATTCGTATTCGGTAGCCATGTCACGCTCAATATCAGCCAATCGACGTTCGCGCTCGCGGGTCAGCTGGATAGCCTGCGCCTTGAGCTTTTCTACTTCTTGGTTAGCCACTTTGCGGTCTTCAATCGCCTTTTCATAACGCGATTCGAATTGTGGTTTAGGTGTAATAATTTGCATAATCACTACGCCGTGTGGCGCTAACATTTCATTCAGGCGATTTTCGGAAGCAGTCGTTGCAGTGTTGTAGTTTGAAGGGTCAGCAACTTCTTCAGCAGAAAACCTACCGAACTCGTCGCGCAGCACTGAACGCGCATACGACTTCACCCAGTTACTCTTAAACGCAGTGCCTGAACCAGAGTCGTCAAGCACGATACCGGCTTTCATTGGATCAATGCGGTATTGAATCTCGAGAGTTTCAAACCAAAAGTTCGAGCCATCGTTAGCGCGCACTGTTAATTTAGAAACGTGATTAGAATCGACATCTTTGTCGCCTTCCATGATGAACTTATTTGGCGACTTGTCAAACAAAAACGCCTGCGCCGCAAACGGCATGAAGATTTTATAACCAGGAGTGTTATAAACTTCGACGTCGCCAGTAATGTAGTTAACAACCACACACGCCTGCGAATCGTCTACTTCGATAATTCCACCTTTACCACTAATGAAAGCGATAAGGATGATTACCACCATTAAAAAACCAATTGCGCCGGCCACCAAAGTTTTTTTGATTTTCGGCGATTGCGGTCCTTTAGGGGAAATCGGCGGTGGTGTGCCGAAATTAGGGAATTCAGAAGAAGAGCTCATGCGCGTATAATAGCATATTAGTAATGGGTTCATCAGCACCGCACCATGCACGGCTCGCCAAAGCATTTTTTTGTAGTAGCCTGCTATTTGCTGGGTGCGTGGTTGGCGGAATTTTCTTTCAGCCAATTTCTATTTTCAGCAACTTTGTTTGCTACTTTCTAGCGCTGTCGCTATTAACCTACTTATTAACCTTTACAAAATCATTCGCCAGCCAATTCTGGACGCCATCCCGTTTGCGCAAAGTCGCCTTATTTGCAATTGTCAGCCAGGCACTAATTCCACTTGCGCAGTACATCCCTGCCAATTCTGCAGACCTTGAAAGTCAGCAACATTTTTCAATCACCTGGATGAATCTGCATTTTGAGCAAGCGGCCGTCAATGAACTAGATGAATTAATGAAAAAGTCGCCGAGTGATATCGTCGTTATTGCCGAAGCCACCACGCACGACCTTAAAGATAAATTTTCAAATTACCCATATACTTTTTCGGTTCCTAGCGCTGACCTCTTTCTATTTTCTAAGTTTCCATTCACTAACCAAGTCGCTGCCAACAACGGTGACGACCGTGCTTTTTTAGTAAGTGATATTGGGATTGCCCGGCGACGCTTCAGACTAATTACCGCGCACGTCGCCTGGCCGACATCGCCTGCACATTATCAATCTTTAAAATCCTTAGCTAGTCTTGCACAAACTTTCGACAACGTGCTAATCGCCGCAGATTTAAATTCTTCAGCCTGGACGTCACCATTTCGTGAAATGCTAGACACCGCCAATCTACAGCACGCGCGCCAAGGTTACGGATTACTCAACTCATGGCACATCGACAGCAGCAAAATTCTAGGATTGCAGCTTGATCATTTTTTATACAAAGGCGACATCAACAATACTGCTTTCGAGGTCATTGCCACCAAACACTCTGACCACCGTGCCATTCGCGCTGAATTCGATTTAGGCGGAAAATTCTTGCGCAAGCTGAGCGATTAACTTTTGGTTGCCGTCGAGAAATGGCATGTCTATAAACTTAAGACCGCTAAATGAACGGTACCACGTCATCTGACGGCGGATCAACACATTCGTTTGGCTGACGCACTTTTCTAACGCCGTCGCCAAATCACAATCGCCATTTAAGTGCGCTAGAAGTTGTTTATACCCAATCGCCTTGGATGAAGTTTTTCCGAAACCAACTCCACTTAAAATTTGGTTAATTTCATTCAACAACCCACCCTCAAACATCTGCTCAAACCGTTGACGCACACGTTGATGCAAAACCTCACGCGGCCAATCTAAAACCCATGCGCACTCATTGACGTTTTTATCTTGGGTCCATTGCTGCTGCCAGTCGCTCAAACTACGGCCAGTCGAATGCCATGTTTCGAGGGCTCTTAACAAACGCCGATGATCATTAGGATGAATTCGTTCGACCGCTGCTGCATCTACCTTAGCTAGTTCGGTCCGCAAGGCAATTACCCCTTCATTTTGTAGACGTTGCGTTAATTGCTCACGCAATTGAGGTGGCACATCTGGCAAATCAATTAGCCCGAAAGCCAATGCCTTAAACCACATTGTAGTTCCACCAACATAAAGCGCGTTTTTGCCACGTTGCTTTAAGTCGCCTTCGACTTCGCCAGCAAGCTCGACATATTTCGCCACCGAAAACTCTTGGTTGGTATTTACTACGTTAATTAAATGGTGTGGCACTGCTGACAATTCATCAGCATTGGGCTTGGCTGTGCCGATGTCCATGCCGCGATAAACCAGCATCGAATCTAGAGAAATGATTTCTGCGTTAATCAACGGCGCCAAGCCTAAAGCAATTTGTGTTTTGCCTGAAGCAGTTGGGCCAAGTAAAAACGCGCGTTTCATCACTTAGATTCTAGCGGCACCAACACTGCAACAGCACGGCGCTGCGGATCAAACATCTGCTCAGCAGCTAGCTGCAATTCGTCGAGCGTAATAGATTGCAACTCGTCGAGCGCTGAAAATATTTCACTGTCGGACAACATGCTTGACAGCACCGACTGAGCAATCGCCGATGGCGTTTGCAGACCTGATACTATTCCGCCCCACGCGGCTTTACGCAAGCGTTCAAAATCAGTGCCGTCAATCTTGTTAGCAATGAATTCGTCACAAGCCAAACACAAATCATCAACGAACTTTTGCGGCTCATCGCATACCCCGGACATTATCACATGCCCCCAAGTTTCATCTGCTGACCAGTAAGCGCCGAAGCTATCATCAATGATATCAGACTCGTACAACTTCTTACGCAACTGCGACGACTTATCAAACATCAAATCAAGCACCAGCGAAGCCAGAATGCGCTGACGAGTGCGCTGCTGCCCTTGCGGATGCTCGCCGCTACTCGCAAATCCGATAAACACATGCGGACGCGTAACAGCAAACTGCTCTTCGATCCATTCATTACTGCGTGGACTAGTTGCGTCGTTACTGACACGCTGCGCCACTGCAGTATTATCTGTACGCAACAGCGGCTGCAACTCTTTCAGAACTTCATCAACGTTAAAATCTCCGGCGAGTGTTAGACACATTTGCTGCGGCACATAAAAAGCATCGAAACAGCGCTGCAAATCATCGGCGTTAATCCGCGCGACATCCTCTAAGGTACCGCCCGGTCCGACTCGCACACTATGCGACTTATACATTGCCTTATGCAATAAGAATGTGCCGTGATAACCAGGGCTATCTTGGTACATGCGCACCTCTTGCTCGATAATTCCGCGTTCTTTATCAACACGTTCTTCGGTTATTAATGGGTACTGCACAAAATCTAACAACACTTCTAAACATTCACTGAAATGGTTAGTGGTTGAAAAATAATATGTGGTGGTGCAAAACGAAGTGCCGCCGTTAAAATTAGCACCAAGGCGTCCGAAGCGATCGAATACTTTTTCTTCGCGGCCTTCGAATAATTTATGCTCGAGGTAATGCGCCGATCCGGTTGGAACTTGATGCGCAGTGCCGTCTGGCATAGTGAACGACAAGTCATTACCGCCAAAACGCAAACCAAAATGCGCGCTCGCAGTGTGAAACCCAGGCGTTGGAATCAAGGCAATCTGCAAACCGTTTTCTGCTTCGGCCAGGTGCACAGTCTCTTGCAACTGTGGATGTTTTATTGTGCGAGTTATTTTCATTATTCGGCGGAAAGTAAATAAACCAGATCTGCTTGCCAACCATTTGCAGCATGTTGCACATCGGCGGCGCTTAATTGCTGGCATGCGCTTGCACGTGAATGCGGAGTGGCATTTAGGTCTAGCAAATAATCAGAGTGGTAAAAAGTAGCCATGGCTCCTGCCGAATCGGCAAGCGCAGCCAAACTATTAAGACGGTTTGCACGCGCAAAATCCATTTCTTCGGCTGTTGGCCCCTGCTCGGCAAGCATCTCAATTTGCTTAAACACTTCTGCTTCAACTTGATCAGCCGAGCTGGCATCAATGCCGGCGGCAACTGACAGTATGTGCTTGCGACCATGCAGGCTGGCATAGATGCCATAAGCTAAGGATTGCTCTTCGCGGATTTTACGAAATAATCGACCGTGGGTTCCGCCACCTAAAATTGAGCAAGCCATGTTTAGTGCCTCTCGTTGCTCTAGAGAATGCGGTGAATTGATACGCAATCCGAGATGAAATTTCGCTTGTTCCATTTCAAGATGCTCATTCACATGCCGCAGTTCACTTGGAAACTGCTCGCTTATGTTGGCCAAGACCAGCGGTTGACGATCACTGTCAAACAAAGATTCGGCCCACTGGTGAACTACCTTAACATCAATCGCCCCAGAACAAACTATTGTCACTTGCGCAGTATTTATTATTTCTAATCGCGCAGCTTCTAACTGCGCAGCAGTAAGTTCGGCAACAGCTAGCGAAGACTCCCATGACAATTTGCCATAGTCTTCGCCTGCACACAATAAACTGACAAAGCGTTCGGAAGCAAAAGCGCTACGATTGTCTTTACGTTCAGCGAGCATTTCGAGAAGGTTCTTGCGCTCGCGTTCGAAATAGCCTTTATTAAACAAACTGCCGTCGTTATCACGTAATGGATCAAACAACACATCACTCATCAACTCTAGGGCTGGCTGCAAAACATTTTCTCCGTCAGGAAGGAACTGCTGCCCGAGGCAGCTTAATTGCAAACCAACACGATGAGCCTCACAGACTCGTTCGCTATAAACCTGGCATGCAGCGCCATATAAATTCTGCAACTCGCGTGCCAAAGCAGTGCGGTCGCTAAATTTGGCAGAACCTTGCTCGAGCACATCAAGTAGTAGACTACGAGCAGCGCGACTAGAATCGAGCGGCAGCTCGAAAAGAACTTGAACGGAAGCACGCTTAAACCGCTGGTCGGCAATGCCAATCAGCTTGACCCCAGGTGCGGGATCATGAAATTCGGGAATGGTCTGCAAATAAGACATAGGGTGCGTATATTATTAGAACCAAATGACCATTGCGACGCCCTTCTTGTATGTTCTTGCCACATTTTGTGCACAAGCCACTCATAACGTTGACAGCACCGAAGCTGCAACACTTATGCAGCAGGTGGCCGCTGCTCAGTTCAGCACTGAAAACCCCCAACAAATGCAGAACTTTAACATTGATTTGTTTTTACGCGATCGAGGCGAGCATCCGCGCGAATTTGGGTTCTTTTTGCACTATTCGCGTAGCCCCAAAGAAGTTTTTGAGCTAGCTATCGACGACGTAGAAAATAACACTCAGGTGCGCAAAGGCTTTGACGGTAAAAACTATTGGCTTGAAGCGAGCGGCAAAAAGCGCCAAACATTGACTGGCCACGAGTTCACCGAAGACCGCCAAGCCATTGAAGACGGCATCGAACTATGTGGCGACTTAATGCTAATATTAGATTTACGGCAATTTGCCGAGAAAAACCCGCCGTCAATATTGAAAACTAAGCAAGACGGCACCCGCATCCTTGAAGGCCAACTGCTTCGCAAGGGCAAGCAATATACTTATCGTGTGCATTTAGATGCCGACAGCTTGCTTCCGAGCAAGGTTGATTTTATTTTATTTGATGACGAGCAGCAAATTACTAAGTTTCAGAGTTTTGCAACATTGGCTTACAAAAAATACTCGGCGCGCCAAATACCTCAGGTTATTTACGAGTTCGACACCGCAGACAATGGCGCGCTGCCACAGCGCATTTACGAGATTCACGATATGGCGTGGGGTCCGAAGCCGCAAGCAATTAGCGACGATAAAAAGCCTTCTCAAGGTCAACGTAACTAAGAAACACTCGCACCGGGCGGCCGTGGGCACAAGTGCGGTCTTGCGGCAAGTCGGCGCCGCGTTTTAGCAGCGAACGCAACGATTCTTCATTGAGATAATCGCCAGCCATTACAGCCGCGCGACAAGACATCGAGTACAACATTTCTTCTTGGATCTGTTCTGGTGAAGGCGTGCGCGATTGAGCCAACAGCTCTAGCAAATCTTCAACCAGCGATTCTGGACGCAATCGTTTTAGCCGCGCCGGTACGCCGTTAATCGCCAGAGTAGTTGTGCCGAACTCGCTGATATCTACACCTAATTTCAAGAAGACTGACCTTTTTGCCACCAAGCCTTCGATTTCGTCACGACTGAGTTCAACTAGCGTCGGCACCAATAAAGGCTGCATTATTACTTCGCCATCACGAATCTCTTGGCGCAGCTCTTCAAGATTAACTCGCTCATGCAAAGCGTGTTGATCAATGATTTCGACCCCACCTTCAACTTCGCGAAACAAAAATGTATTACGCACCGCCAAGAAATTTTGGGTACCGATGGTCTCTTCAATTGCCTGTATTGGCCGCGCATCAGTATCGGTGAGAGAGTTTTGTTGGTACAAAGAAGTAGCTTCAAAGCAGGCGCCGGCACCCTGGCTTGCGCCACTACTGGCACCAACAATTCCCGCAGCGCGGGTTGACCAACTAGCCTCGGACAGCGCTTGCCGCAAACCATTAACAATCCGACCAAAAACCATACGCTCGTCGCGAAAGCGCACCTCAGTTTTTTGCGGGTGTACATTTACGTCAATGCTATCAGGGGGCATGGTGAGTGCCAAAAATAAAGTTGGGTAGTAACCGTGTGGTACAAATTCTTTAACGCCTTCACGCACTGCCCGCAACAAGCGTGGATCTCGCACCCAACGTCCATTTAAAAACATATGCACCCTACGCGCATCACGGCGTGCCGATTCGGGCGGACCAATTCGTGCGCTCATCTGAATATGCTCAGACGGCAGTTCAATACTGGTCATGTTGGCACTTAAGTTGTTGCCATACACCGCAGCACACCGCGCCGCCAAATCATCCGTTGCATTGACGCTGAACACCATTTTGCCATCGTGTTGTAGGCTAAAACCAACGCCCAAATGCACCAAGGCAAGACGCTCGACCCAGGCAATCGCATGATTGGCCTCAGTTGATGGACGTTTTAAAAATTTACGCCGCGCAGGCAACTCTGAAAACAAATCGCAAACGGAGATCCGAGTGCCGCGTGTTCCGGCTGCATCATTGACCGCTGATTTAACACCAAAATCTACCTTAATACTTGCCGCCCGCTTAGCTTCACGCGGCCATGAAGTTAGCGACAAGCGCGACACAGAAGCAATTGACGCCAGTGCTTCGCCGCGAAAACCGAGAGAGGCGATTGCTAGCAAATCGGCAGCGTCGCTTAACTTAGATGTAGCATGCGAAGACAACGCCAATTCTAATTCGTCGCGCGCAATTCCGCTGCCATCGTCGCTCACTTCAATTCGCCGAATGCCCCCCTCTTCGAGGATGACGTCGATATTTTTAGAGCCGGCGTCTAAAGAATTTTCAACTAATTCTTTAACGACGGAAGCCGGGCGCTCAACCACTTCACCAGCAGCAATTTGATCGACCACTAACCGCGGCAATTGACGAATAATACTCATTGTTATTTTCTTTTAAGCACCTTAAACACAAACATTTCAAGAACCTTGCTTGGATCGCGCCATCCTTCTATTTTAAGATGCTTCTCTGCGGCAAGCGCGGCATCATTAATCACTGCAATATGTGCGGCATCACATACAGCCAATCGTTTTTGCATCTTTGAAATAACCGGTTTACTAGGACGGCTACCCGCAGCTTTAATCGCCTGCTCGACATTAGGTGTATGCGCCATAAACTCGACGATGGCCGATGTTTTTTTGACTTCGCTGTTAACGGCTGACATTAACAATGAAAATGCATCGCGCATTGACACACGCTTGCCACCCCATGCGCGCAATCCTTGGCGGGACATCTTGGTCAGCAATCGCAATGCACTAACTGAATCTCCGCTCAAAACTGCATCAGCGAAATCGAAAGCTGAACCTTCGGCGGAATGAGATGCCACTTCGCGCACATCTTCTTCGCCCACACTGCTTAATCCTAACAATGAAAAGTGGTTTATTGCCTGCAACAAATCAGCCGGACGTGCGCCAGCCAATGCCACCAAATTACCCGCTGCGCCACGTTGCATATTTATGTTTTGCAAACGAGCCTCGGCAGTCACGAATTGCGCCGCTTCAGAAGCATCCGGCTCAGGACGCCATGGTGGCGGATCACTATACAAAGTGCGAAACCGTAATTTCTTTGCAGCTTTGATTCGGGTGGCGGCCAATGCTTTAACACCTTTAGCAGTTGAAGCACCAGTGTGTACTATCATAAATTCAGGCCCATCAGCGCTACTTGCTACTTCAAGCAATCTATCTGCCAAGCGGGGATATTTTGCGAGTGCTTTGGCCGCGCGTGTAAACACCAGTGCCTGCCGCGTTGCAAATAATGACTGCGAGTTTAAAAACGAATCGAGGCTAGCTGCATCAAAATCAGGGGAGCCACCATCGATATCAAGAAAATCTACACCATCTTGAGTTGCTAAATAGGCGCGAGCTGCAGCAGTAACTTGCTCGCCAAACCACATTTCTTCATCGCCTTTGGGGGGCAAAATCAGCAAAAGCCGCGGCAACTCGCCTGCCTGCGCACACCCTACCCACTGGCGGTATTCAGTGCCAGGATCAAGTTGCTTAGGACGAGCGGCTGCCATGTATATAGCTTAAAATCGCCGCTTAGCTGATGTCGGCTGCCAAGCCAACAAAATACACAACCGGCACCCATGCGTTCACTTTAAAGAAGGCTAACGGTATTTTTTGCTCGCCAAAGTGATGTACAATCGACCATTCAGCAAGCAGCAAAATAGCGATGAGAATTGCGCAAAAATGACTATAAAAATCGAGGCCAAGCAAACGGTTGCAGCTCGTCCAAATGACTACTGCGGCGCAAAATAGCACTAAAGATAATGCCTTGGTGTTAGCGACTCCGAAACGCGCTGGGAATGAAAATGTCTTTTGCTGTAAATCGTGCTTTATATCTTGAATCGCGTAGAGCAAATCAAATCCGGCCACCCACAGCATGACGCCGCAGCCGAGGAGAAGTGGTATGAACCACTCTCCTTCGAAGCTTTTGTTAACGGCCAACCACGCTCCAGCTGGCGCAAGACCCAATGCCAAGCCTAGGCCAAGATGGCAAAAATACGAAATGTGTTTAAGGTGCGAATACCCTAGCAAGACAAACAAACAAGGCAATGCAAGCACTGCGCAGATTGGAGCTAATAAATATGCCGTCGCGATAAAACCCGCACAACATAGCAAAGTAAACCAAACAGCGTAACGCACCGAGAGCGCGCCCGTGACTAACTCGCGATTGGCAGTGCGAGGGTTAGAACTATCGTGATGGCGGTCACGCACCCGGTTATAGGCCATCGCTGCAGAACGTGCGAATACTGCAGCCAATACCAACAACAATAAATCTGGTAACGGTGGCATACCACGCGCCGCAATCACACCGCCAGACAACGCGAATGGTAAAGCGAACACGCTGTGTTCGAACTTGATCATTTTCAGTGTGTTGCGTAGCTGACTACTCATCTAGAACGCAACCCGTCCAGGGTGCTACCGATGTTTGCTTAATGCCACATACACCAAGGATTTTAGCGCACAAGTGATCGACTAATTCTTCGATGCTTTGTGGACAATGATAAAAGCCCGGACTTGCAGGCATGATAGTTGCTCCGGCCCATGCAAGACGTGACATATGATCAAGGTGGGTGCGCGACAGTGGTGTTTCTCGCGGTACAATAATTAATTTACGCTGCTCCTTTAGTGCAACTTGCGCACTGCGTTCAATCAAATTGGCTGCGCTACCGTTGCTAATGCCAGCCAATGTAGACAACGAGCATGGCAACACAATAACAGCCTCACCCAGGGCGCTGCCTGACGCAATAGTAGCGCCAATATCGCCATGCTTATGCACAGTAACAAACTGCTGCGCAAGAGGATCGCCAAGCAATGCAATAATGTCATCGCCTTCTTCGAAACAAATATTGCACTCTTCGAATAAAACACGTTTTGCGGCCCCTGAATACACAAGGTCAACATGTACCTTGGCGCTAACCAACATTTGCAAACAACGCACAGCATAAATTGCTCCGCTTGCCCCACTTACTGCAAGGACTACTCTTCGGGGTGGATGCTCTTCTTTCATCATACGAATTTTAGCAACAATATGGCATCATATGCTGCATGAGCATAGGCGCAAACTGCTAGGCCGCGAAACCAGTAAAGCAGGCCAAATGCGATTCCGGCCAAGCTTCGATAAACAAGTGGACCTGTTTCGAGTGCGCTACTGTCTCCGGTTGCACCGTGTGCAGCAGCAAATACTATGGCAGAAGACACCAAGGCTAATACCATACCTAGCTTGCGCGCTACGGCATCACTAAAAAAGTTTAGGAATAAGCCACGAAGAAGAATGGCTAAACCACCAAGCAAGAGTACTCGAAAAATCAGCTCTTCGTAGAGACCGGCCCCAGCAGCAATTGCCAACTTTGCATGTAAACTTAATTTTTCAGCGATATCTAACGGGCTGCCTAGTGGCAACAACTCGATCTCTACAATTGACTTTAGCCACCCAAGAATGGGGCCAAGCACAACTGCCCAAAAAAGCGATTCGGCAAGAATCAACATAGCACCACCGCGCCAGGCTAATTCAAGCTGTGAGATGCGACCAATAGACCATAAAACAGAAACCACTAAGCAGGAAACTATTGCCCACATCGCATAAGGCTGCCAGGGTTGCAAAAACACTTCAACCATCGACACTGCCTCGAGGTTGGCTACCGAATAACCACTTAAGTGCAGCAACGCTAAAGGTAGCAGCATAAGGAAGCTAACAGCAGGGTCGCGGCGATATGGTTCGGACAGGCTATTCATTCAAGCTCTTGTTTGCTACAAACAAACGGGCTACACCACCAGTTAGTGATTTGTCGTGGTGCAACTCAAAACCATTGGCCACCAATAGCTTAGAAAAAGCGGCTGCAGAATAAAACTCATCAACGCTAGTAGGAAGATAGGTGTAAGCACCAGTACGTCCGGCACGCACTACAGCAGCGATCAAAGGCAACACCCGTAAAAAGTACAAGCGAAACAAAAACCGCCAGATTCGATTTTTAATTGGAAAGAACTCGAGAATTAGCAAGCGGCCATTTGGCTTGAGGACGCGGCGACATTCTTGAATTGCCTGCTCGATATTTTCGACATTTCGAATACCAAACGCAATACTAACTATATCGAATGACCTATCTTGAAAAGGCAGGCACTGAGCATCTGCCTGAAGCCAATCTATGCTAACGCCCTTATTTGCCGCCTTTAATGGCGCCCTGGCAATCATCTCGTAGGTGAAGTCTGCACCGACGGTATTGGCAGCGCAATGAGCGAATTCGATCGCCAAATCGCCAGTGCCACAGCATAAATCTAAGACATCTTGCTCGGGCATGCAATCGCTAGCCCTGATGACAGCTCGTCGCCAATAACGATCAATGCCAAAACTAAGGAAGCTGTTTAAGAAATCATAGCGCTCGGCAATCTCGCCAAACATCAGCTGCACTTGCTTCCCTGGAGGAGCTGCCATTCAATGGTTAGGATTACCGAGGGCGATAGCGCACTCGTTGTTATTGACGCCAGTAGTGAGCTAGAGTTGAAACGCCTTCGACACGTACTGGTGGGCTTGCAAGAGTACCATCAGTAATGTTAATGACATCGATGAAGCCTGAAGAAGATGCAGCAAACAAGAATCGTGGGTTAGATACCGGAGCAGCACCACGCACTAAAGATTTCGAACTGTGTGGCACGATGTTACCGCCACCGAACACAGTATAAGTAGTGCTCAGTGATCCAAAGTTGTTGAGGTCGTCAACAGCAAGGTCGAGAATGCTTGATGAAGAAAATACATTTTCATATTGCTTAATCACAAGCCATTCTTTATTTCGTCGGTTAGGATCGACACCAGTGCCAACTGGCGGACTAACAGTAACGGATCCGGTTGGCGCAGAATCTAACCAGATATCGTCAATGATTGCACCTGTAGATGGCGAATAAGCCACGAAAACCGAGTGCTTGACGGAACCTGGGTGAATTAGAATTGAACTAGGGTTCACAAAGCCACTACGGCCATTAAGCGACGGAGTACCGATAAACTCGTCGAAGCCAATGCCTTGAATCCCGTCAGGACCTGATTCATAAATTTTCATATCGCCATTTTGCAGCACTACATACGCGTAATACAAACCAGTGATGTAAATTGAAGAGTTACGGTCGGTGACCGCAAGCAACTTAGGCTTATTAACCCCTGAAATAATTTTACGTACTTCAAGACCATTACCAGAAATCAAGGCCATTGAATTTGAGCGATCGCAGAGAACTAAAATATCTTCGCCATTACCCTGCCATACCAGTTCGGTAGGACCAAGCGCTCGTCGATTATTTGAGTCAACTAGGTTAACCACTTTAATGATCTCTAGGAAAGTTGTTGAGAATGGATCAGTATCGATAAAGGTTACAGTAGAAGCACTATTATTTGACACCGCCAGAATGTTCAGGTCTGGCGAAATAGCCAAATCGCGCGGACTAACTACCGGCAGCTTTTTAAGGATCGTCATGCGGTTAGAGTTAAGCACTGTAATGTTTGAATTAGTTTCATCTAGCAAAAACAAAAAGTGACCAATCTGCTGACGCAAAGTGAAGGTTGGACAAGTAGCGGCAGCTGGTGCAGGGCCCCAGAAACCACCATAACTTACTGATTCTGTTAACAAACCAGATGGCGCTAAGCCGCTACTTGGATTTCCGAAAGCATTTCCTGGAGCCAATGCACTAGTAAGCCCCATCATCGAAGGTTCTTCTGTTTGAATAACTGGTGAATAGCAAGAAGGCGCAAGCAGCAAACGCGGCGGGTTAGGGTGCGGCGCATTAGTAATATTATTACCTCGTCCGCCCTGAGTACTAGCAGGGATGACTTGATAAGCCAAACTCGCACAGTTGTTTTGGCCACCAGAGATGCAATCCCAGTTATTGTAAGCCAAGTCAAGCGGATGCCCAACCATAATATCGGATATAGTGCCCATATCTGCCGGCGAAGTTAGAGCTGTGCTAAGGGCTGTATTTTGAGTAAGAGTAAATACACCGCTAGAGCCACCCGCCAAGGTTGTGGTATCGGCTGTTAGTGATGGGAACAGGCCCTGCAACCCGAGGTTTGGATTAAACGGGAACTTCGAAACATCGCCTGCTATAGGGGTATTATTTTCATCGAGGGTGACGTTGTATTCTGTGTGAATAAAGTCGTGAGCTGGGTCGCCTGTACCCTGCCCAAATCCGTCGAGGTCGAGAACCTTCATGCCCTCGTTTGAAGCGATCATAATCGCACCCGGCATTACTGGCGCATTTACCAACCCAGGACAATCTGAGCCCACTACGTATGAGACCAATGAGCTTTCTTCGGCGATGTCATCTTGGTTGCCAAAAAGGTCTTCGGCAGAACGATGCCAGTACGTAATTTCAGTTTGAGATTGAGCGCCAAATGGGTCTTGGCCAGGAAATGGCACTACTGGCTGCACAACGTATTCTGTAAAATTGAACGGGCTAACCGGTGCAACAGTATAGGCCAACTTAATAGTTGTACCAGGCAATGGATCGCTCGGGGCAACTGGCTGATAGAACTCAACCGAAAATTCGTTCGATAGCGCCGGCGGGAATGCGCCAGGAATAGGACCCATAGAATGCGGCTGACACGCCTCATCGAAGGACCAGTAAATACTCTCGTCGCAAGCAACATCAATGTCGAGATCTTGCGGAGAAGTCACAATACGACCCCCAGGGCCATCAAGCAATGGCAGAGGTGGACCTCCGTCGTCACCGGCAATTGCAGAAGTTGCTACGCCACCATTTTCTAGGTAGAAACCGCGTGTTGACTGTACTCCACCTTCTATTTCACCTAGCTCTGTACCTTTTATCACTACACGAATAGTCTTGTTGGCAGGGAAAGTTTCGTAGGATGTTAAATCGTTGTCGCTATCAACGACAAACATAAAGGTGTTTGGAGAAATGTAATTTCCGGCACTAGCAAATGCACCGTTTGGCACCCCACTATCAGCGTCAGAGGTACCGGGGTATCCGACACCTGGTGAAACATCTACACCGTCACGCGAAAAAGTACGTGCTGAAACTGCAGCTGAACCACTTGCTGTCACCCACCGCTCGCGAGTTGGTCCTGCGCCGAAGTATGTGTAGCCGTTGATAAATGCACGGCCAGGTACTGGCACACTTTCGCCAGTTGTTTTGTCGTAAGCCACAACAGTGATCGCACCAGTCAGGCCATTGTTTGCCAAGCCAGAAGCAGTTGGGTCAAGTACAGATGTTTCGTTAATATCGCCAGTGAAGCTAACAACCACGAAATGGTTGCCGAGTGCATTTGCTGGGTTAACTGCTAAAGACGGCCAAGCTGCGGGAGGCAACACGGGGTTAATATCAGTAGATGGGTTATCGAATAAATCGTCTAGCGTGCGAATCTCAACGAGTTGTGATGTCGGCAAACCGGCATTGTCAAGCACTTGAACTACATAAGGTAAGATGCGACCGAAGCCATTTGAAACCTCAGTTAGGGCCATCACTGGAGAAGTACTCGTGGATGTTCCGCCGGGAGAATCGTCGGACCCGAAACATGAAACAGCGGAAGCAAACACTGCTAGCGCCAAGACTTTGGTTAATTGATTTGGATTCATCTTGTTATTGTTTTACCTAAGGAGACCTAGCTACTCAGGGCAATTATCATGCCATGTTCTTGGCGCTCTGACTAGTAATTTAGGGGAGTAAACTGTTTTTTCTGGCAATAATTGTGCGTTTTCGCACACAACTGCTAGAAATCCGCACACCGCTTAGTCAAACTTTAATCATGGCCCAAGAATCTGCCTTCTCCCCGGGTGCTACTGCCCCTGCCGAGAGCGAATACGAACGCACTCTTAACCCTAAAAACTTCAACGACTTTTTAGGTCAAAAAGAGCTTTTATCCCCCTTAAAGCTCATGATTGACGCATGCCAGCAGCGTGACGAGGTCCTCGAGCATTTGCTTTTTACTGGCCAGCCCGGACTTGGCAAAACCTCCCTGGCTCTGGCGCTCGGAAATGAATTGGGGCGGCCACTGAAAATAATTTCTGGCCCTGCTCTTAATCGAGCGAAAGATTTGGTCGGCATCCTCAGCCAACTAGAAATGGGGTCTATTCTTTTTATCGATGAAATTCACCGAATGAGTGTCGAAATTGAAGAATATTTATATGGGGCGATGGATCGTTTTCAAATTGAATGGACTTTCGATAGTGGCGAACATGCGCGCTTGTTAAAACTCGACATCAAGCCCTTCACTTTAGTCGGAGCAACTACTCGCGAGGCTTTGCTAAGCTCGCCTTTCCGCTCGCGTTTTGGCCATCGCTTAGCGTTTCAACCATATACTAACGAGGCCATTTGCCAGATTTTACAGCGGTCTGCCCGCCTTCTAGGTGTTGAATTGAACACCGACGCTGCGCAGGCATTGGCTAAATTTTCACGCGGTACTCCTCGAATTGCTAACCGACTATTGCGAAGAGCTCGCGATTTAGCGCAACTCAAATTTAGTGGCGTTATCGGCGTAGATTGCTGCAGCCAAACTCTTGAAATGCTTAACATCGATGCCAACGGCCTAGAAGATGTTGATCGCAAAGTATTGACAGCCCTAGCAAATTCCGACGGTGCGCGCCCGCTGGGTCTTAAAAATTTGAGTGTTGCAGCGAATGAAGCGGAAGACACTTTGGCTGAAGTCATTGAACCCTGGCTAATTCGCCAAGGCTTTATCCAACGCACACCACAAGGTCGCATATTGACTGATGCAGGGAAGTCAGCGCTCAAAATAAATGAGTAAAACTGTTGCGGTTTTTTTTGTGGCACTATTTAGTGTATTACTGATTTTGCTTTCTAAGGTATTTACAACCGCCCCCCCAGCGCTAAACCTAGTAAACCCATTAGTAGTAGTTCGCCTGCAATCAATCGAAATTGGCGATTCATTACCCTTAGAAATCAGTGGACGTTGGCAGTTACGCAACTCGGCTGACGATACGGTGCTGGTTGAGCGTGATAATTTCCAAGGAAACTTGTTATGCGATATTAGCGGACCACGTTTCGGATCGTATGCATCAAACAATCACGATTCTGTTTACCTGCACTGCCAAAGCCCAGAATCTTTGCGCCTGAATTATTTCACTTACCCTGGCGACTTGCTTATAGAAGTCGAATATGATGATTTACGCCAGCGATCGCGTCTAAATCTGTTTCTGCGGCTCGAACTAGAAGATTACGTTTTGGGTGTTGTTTGCGGTGAATTGCCGTCACAAAGCCCTGGCATTGAAGCTGCGCTTGAAGCCCAAGCAATTGCTGCGCGAACTTATGCGATTTACAAGATACAGCAAGGCAAGCGCCTGCGTGGCGATTCGCGAGATCAGGTTTATAAAGGTAGCGATTATCATACCGAGCAAGCACGGGCAGCGGTTGCTGAAACCCGTGGCATGGTACTCAGTGAAAACAAAAAAATCTTGCTAAGTTTTTTTCATCGCAACTGTGGCGGAGCTACAAGCAATTCTTTTGATTCTGAATTCAGTGCTACTCCAGTTGCTGCGCTGGTTGGTAGCGAAGACAAGCTGTGCGACGATGTGTATCAGCGCTGGCAGCGCACAGTCGATGTTAAGCTTCTTGACAAACTGAGTACTGAATTTGGCCTTGGCGACTCATTGCTTGCCTTAAATACTGTGAGCAAAGACAAAACACAGCGGCGTCTGCAGATGCGTTTGCAGGGTTTAACTGGTCACCAAAACGTTACCGGAGAATTCGTCCGCGCGCGCTTGGGCTTGCCGTCGATGATATGGCATGAACTAGTCATCAACCCCGATGGCTCAATCACAATTACTGGCTCTGGTTACGGCCACGGCATAGGATTTTGCCAGGAGGGGGCCATGCGCCGCGCCAAACAAGGAGTAGACTATGCCACAATTTTGCAGCACTACTACCCTGGCGCCAACGTCGAAGTCTTAACAGCAAATTTGTTTAATCAATGAGCTTTCACTTCAGTTTACATCAAGGCGAAGCGTCGACGCCGCGGCTTGGCACTCTTCATACTCCGCACGGCGACGTTGCTACACCACAGTTCATGCCGGTTGCCACGCGCGGAATTATGCGCGGTCCGTGGCCCCAGACTTTAAAGCCGATGGGGGTAGAAATGATGTTAGCCAATAGCTTTCATCTGTTTGCGCGTCCCGGAACCGAAATTATCAGCGAACTCGGAGGCTTACACAAAGCAATGGCCTGGGATGGGCCGATTTTGACTGACTCTGGTGGCTTCCAGGCTTTCTCTCTTGCGACTGCTAAGACTAATGACAAGGGTGTAAAAATGCGCCATCCTGTTGACGGCTCCTACGTCGACTGGACACCAAAATTCGCCTTCGAAGTTCAGCAGTCACTGGCGCCTGATGTTGCAATGTTACTTGACGAGTGCCCTGCTGATCCCCGCGATCGCGATTCTGTTGCAACTGCTATTCGCCGAACTGTTATGTGGGCAAAGCTGCAGCGTGACATGCACGAGCAGCGTGGCGGAGCAACAAGTGGGCAAGCTCAATTTGGCATTGTGCAAGGTGGCGTGTTTAAAGATTTACGCGAAGAGTGCGCCAGCAAATTAATCAAATTAGATTTTGACGGCTATGCTGTCGGAGGCGTTTCAGTAGGCGAAGGCCACCAAGCAATGATGGACGGCGTGCGCTTTTCGACCGGCTTGTTGCCTAGCAATAAGGTGCGCTATTTAATGGGCGTTGGCACCCCACTTGATTTGGTCGAGTCAGTGGCCCGCGGCATTGATATTTTTGATTGTGTTTACCCTACTCGCAGCGGTCGCTATGGTTCATTTATGACCGACGATGGCATGCAGCACATTCATAACTCGCGCTTTAAGGCCGACAGCCGCCCATTAATGGAAGGCTGTGAATGTGATGCCTGTCTTACAAATGTGCCTCGCGGTATGTTGCGCGCCGCCTTGAAAGAGCGCGAGATTGTGGCAGCTTCGATGTTGGCGCACCATAATTTACATTACTTGATTAAGCTAATGGCGCGTATTCGTGCGGCAATTGCAGATGGCAGTTTCGAAAGTTTGCGCGCACGAATTGTCGCGGCTTACCCGGTTAAGGGTTAGGCTTTTTACCAGCCGAAGCTATAGCTGTAAAAGAAACAGCAATTCCGATTAGTACTAGCAATGATGCTAACGACAGCAGCAACCATTGTTGCTGAGCATAAAAAGCACCGAGCTTGGCATACAACCCAAACATTGTCATTAGTAACATGAAGACAGCGGGAATAGCCAACGGCCAAATTATGCGCTTTTGTTGTCGCAAGTATGCCGCTGCGGTGAGTAATGCCAAGCCCGCAATTAACTGATTAGTCGCCCCAAATAGTGTCCATAAAGTAAGACCAGCAGCCTTGCCGTCAATTTTATAAAAAGCGAAAAAACAAATAAAGGCACATGCCACAAAGGTTGCTAAAAACCTGTTTTTAATACCTAATTCTTCTAGGTTGAAACGCAACAACCGAGTTGCTGAATCTAAGGTGGTTAAAGCAAAGGAAACCACTACCATTGCCACTAAGGTAATAGCTAGTTCTGTCGGCACGCCTAGTTGCGCAATAAACGAGGCAGAACCATGGATGAAGACTCCGAGCTTGGCTGCGAGGCTATCTGCCACTGCCGCCCAATTGACGTAAAGCTTTGACCAAGCTGTACTGCTGCCCAAGGTGGTGGTGCATGCAAGAATTGCTATCAAACCCAAGAGAGATTCTGCAATCATGCCACCATAACCAATTGGTCGCGCGTGTGCTTCGTTGTCGAGTTGGCGCGCACTTGTACCACTTGCAACTAGCGAGTGGAAGCCGCTGGCGGCGCCACAGGCAATCGTAATAAAAACGAATGGCAAAATAGGTGGTGCGCCGACAGGATTTGCATTGATTGCTGGAGCATCAAAGCTTGGGTTTTGCATAAAGAAACCGCTGTACATTAGTATTAAACCTAAGACTAGCAATAGCGAATTGAGGAAATCGCGCGATTGCAGCAGCATCCAAACTGGCAAAACGCTGGCCATAAATGCATAGGCCATTAACAGCCAAATAATTTGTGTGGCACTTGGCCATGCACTTTGGGACAACCCCATCGTCGGCACGTTATAAGCAATAGCAATAAGAGCAAGCAATGCGCTAAAGCCACCGACTGTCACCCATAACAATGGAGCCTGTTTATGCTTCAGCAGCCATCCGCAAATCAAGGCGATAACCATGAGCCCTATCGATGGCATCACGACTTCTGGAAAACTTGTTTTACTTGCATCAAGATGTTGTGGATCAAAGTCGGCTCCCCAACTGAACAGTAGTGAAATTATGAAAACGAAAACGCCCATTGCCAATGAAACACCGAAAGTGATAAGCAATAAAAACATCATCTTAGCTTGTTTGCCAAGAATGTCTTCGCACAATGCGCCTATAGACTTTCCGCTGTGACGGGCCGACAAGACTAAGGCAGAAAAATCGTGCACGCAACCAATAAAAATTGCGCCGCAAACCAACCATAACAGCGCTGGAAGCCATCCCCAAAAGACTGCTACTGCTGGGCCAAGCATTGGCGCTAAACCAGCAATTGATGCGTAGTGGTGCCCAAACAAGACCAAAGGCCGGGTTGGGACGAAATCGATGCCGTCTTGTTGGCTATGGGCTGGCGTAATAGCATTTGCGTCGAGGCAAAATACTTTTGAGGCCAACCACTTGCTGTAATAACGGTAAGCTAAAAAATAGGCTAGCAGAGCTAACGCTGTTACTAATGCCGGACTCAATTATTTTTAGCGCTGGGCATGATACGCAATTCACTTATTGCAAACACTGGCAAGCCGTCACCACCCGTAGTCTTGCGCCAATTGCCGCGCGCAATTACTTGGCGATTAGCAAAATCTCGCAGCTTGTAATGTGAGTCGAAAGACTGAACTAGATACTGACTTTTTCCGCGAACAATTTTAAATGGATAGTTTGACTGAGCGCGTGGAATAAATTCAAGCCAACCAACAACTATGTCTGTTTTATCGATTGTGGTGTCGCGAGAAAACATCGCACGGTCGCGAAGCTTGCGCAGGGTCGGGTCGAGCTTACCCTGCTCGGCCAAAGGCGTGTCTATAATTTGCGAGTTAATACGCGAAAGATAAAAATTACGCAAGCCGTCTATCTTTGCCAGAGCATCACGCGCGGTTCCGACATGCTGACTAACATTGCTGTGCCACAACACATACGCAAGCTGAGTTTCAAGCAATGAGATCGTTTCAAAGTCGTAGCTGTTGAAATCTTTGACAACCATGTCGGACAATTTTTCTAAGTCAGGAATCGCCACACTGAAAAAAGCATTAGGGTCAATTGCAATTGCCCCTTCATCAAAACTATTGAGCTTGGGAGCCACGGCCACTACTTCAGCTGCTGCTTCTACTGGAACAATTGCTTCATCTAGTTGCTGTACTTCTACAACTTGCTGCTTAACAATAACTGGGTCTACTATGGAAATGGCCTGGCGTTGCTCGGCGTGGTATTGCCAATCTTCCGACAAATCACTGTCGGTTGTGGTAATAGCCGAAGCCAACACCCATGCCGACATTGATTCAGGAGCACGGACTTTCACCCACTGCTCTTCAATGAGCAACGGCACCAAATCTGCGTGACGAGGGAACACTCCGAGTGGATGTGAATTGGATGCTGTTGACGGCAGCGGTCGCGACCTAGTTCGCGAACCATTTACATGATATAGACCGGTGCTTTTGTCGAGCGAAGCCAAGGATTTATAAACCCATAAATCGAGCCCTCCTGGAATTTGTACTTTAGCCCACGGATACACTTCAGCAACAACTTTAAGAGGCATGCCTTTAGCGGCCTCAAAGACAACTGCCGATTTAGAATCGTAAAAAGCATGTAGCGCAGTGCTATCGGCGCTAACAGTGGCATAGGTGAAATCGCCGCTAGATTGCATGGCGCACAGATTAAGTAGTAATGCAACAAACATTGCTACAGTTTCGCTCTGCGCAGCTTATTTAGCAATTACTATTGCTTTGACTTTAGTTGGGAAGCCTGCAAAGAATAGCTAATACCAAGTTTCTCGCCGTTTTTCCCTAGCGCACTATAAACAAGGGTCGGGTCATCAGAGCTAAAATCGAAATCTAGCATTGCGAAATGTTCGGCGGTGATCTGGCTGCCGGTGATGCGCCGCGAAGCAGTAGCGTCAGGGGTGCCGCCACCGACACCAGCAGCCAAGGGCGAGGAAGTGAATTCAACAAGCGGGTAACCAAGAACCTTGTCATCACGCAAAACTTCTCCGATATGCCGATCGCCACTAAGCAGCACGACTCCTGATATTTGACTGTCGTTTATAAAATCAAATAAATGCTGTTTTTCACTGCCAAACATATTCCATGATTCATAAGGATGATATTCGGCGACCACTTGCATTCCTGAAACGATTAATTTGAATGGCGCTGTGCTGGCGAGTAACTCACTTTTTAACCACCGCCATTGTCGTTGGCCAAGCAGCTGCTTGTCACTGATGCTCGAATTATTAGGTTGGCGGTGGTAACGAGTATCAAGCATAAAAACATCTACGCCGTTTAAGTGCAAGGCGTGATAAATACCATCGTGGCTACTTCCGAAATAAGGATTAGGCCAGTAGCTCTTAAATAACTCGAACGATTGTTCGCGCAAAACATAAGTCTTATCAGAATCATTAGGGCCGTAATCGTGGTCATCCCAAATCGCGGCATGCGCGGTACTACTTAGTAGGTCTTGCAAATGGGGCAATGATCTTTGTAGCGACCAACGTTCGCGCATCATTTTTATATCATTCCATTCTTGGCGCACGCGGTTGTAATAAATATTGTCGCCCATCCATAAAAACCACTGCGGGTGTTGCGCGGCAATTGTCTTGAATATCGACTGCGATGGATCTGGCCCCCAATCGCCAGCGCATGAACCAAAAGCGATTTTAAATTTATCAGCACCAGTGGTTTTGAATTTTTGATTTGTTTTTGCTGCGACCACCCCGTCGCTAGCCACCAATCGATATTCATATTCAGTATCAGGATGCAAACCATCTATGCGCACACTGCCGCGGGGATTATCGCTAGCTGGCAAAACCAGTATTGGTTGATGAGGTGCTGAACGCCAATCGCCCGCAGCTGTTTTAAGCTGTATTTGAAAACGTAAGGGAATATCGGCCGACGTCCAAATTTGGACGCTGGTATCAGTAATATCACCGAGCATTGGGCCGGCATTTAATTCGACACTTGATTTCTGTGCCTGGTGACTGCATGCACCAAGGACGAGGCTAAAAGCTACTAGAAACTGTTTCATAGTGTTGATATTATGACGGCATGGATGCTCTTTTTCCAATAATAGGTGTAGTTGTCGGTGCCGTTGGCATGTGGTTTATTATGCGTGGCAAGGCCGCTGATGTCGCTAGTGCTGCCGCAAGCGCTGTTACTGCTAGCGAAACTGCTACTGCTGATAAGTTAAAGCAAGAAATCAACAACAGTTTTAAGGCCATGGCCGCCGACGTGCTTAACGCTAACTCAAAACAGTTCAGCGATAAAACCGAATTGCAACTGCAGCCACTTAAAGAACAACTTGATAAGTTAGCGCAAGAAACGCGCAAGCTCGAAGAAACTCGCCAACAATCTCGCGGCCAACTTAGCGAGCAATTAACCAAGCTACAGGCGGCGACCACTAGTTTGCAGATTAAATCTGAGTCGTTGTCAACTGCCCTACGCGGCAGTTCACAAGCGCGGGGCCAATGGGGAGAAACCGTCCTCGAAAGAATTTTAGAATTGGCCGGCATGACTAAAGACATGCACTACACAGTGCAAGGCACAGTTGGTGATGGCGTGCGTCCTGATTTTCAAATATTATTGCCAGGCGGTGACGTGATTCCGGTTGATTCTAAAGTTCCTATGGCAGCCTTTTTAGATGCGCAAAAAGAAGAAGACTCGACAAAGCGCGCGCAACTGTTAAAGCAGCACGCGGTTGATGTAATGAAGCACGTCAAAGCACTTGCCAAAAAAGATTATGCTAAAGACGTGCAAGGCGAAATTGATTTTACTGTAATGTTTTTGCCTGGCGACCATTTGCTCTCAGCAACATTCGAACACGACCAACATCTGCAAGAAAAGGCCATGGAAGCGCGAGTACTTATTGCTACTCCTGTAACGATGATGGCCTTATTGCGCACTGTCGATCTTTATTGGCAGCAAGAAAAAATTGCCAAGAACGCCGTTGAAATTGCCGACACCGCCAAAGAATATCACGAGCGCATGAAAACATTTACTGAGCACATCAACAAGGTTGGCAAGGGGCTTAAAACAAGCGTCGATTCTTATAACAAGGCCATCGGCAGCTACAACAAAAAGGTGTTACCTCAAGGACGCCGCGTCGAAGAGTTAAGTGGTGCTTCAAGCGTAAAACAACTCGAGCAACCAAAGTCACTCGAGTTGAATGTGCGTGAAGATTTAGAAGTTGATTAGCCGCGCCACTTACCTTGGGCTACCAACGGACTAAACTCAATTAAGTCATCGTCATTCGGGTCTACCGAACGCTCAAGTTGCGCCGACTTGTATGCTGCCATCAAGATGCGCACCACAGCTTCGCCATCTTCGAAAGTCAAATCAGGGGTGCGGCCATCCAAAAAACATTCGACCATGTGGCGGTTTTCGGCGGCGTAACCATAGGCAGATGCCTCTTCAGGCACGATTGGCATAACACCTTGTTCGGCGTTTTGCTTTTCGATTAAATCTTCACCTTCGCTGCCAGTAACCTTGCGCGAGAAGAACGCTTCAAGCCCGGTTTCGAGACTATTGGAACGCATTGAGTATTCTGGGCCAAGCAATTCGAAACTTAAACGCAAGCCAGCGCCGACAAACGACCATGAAGTTGTTGCCTCAGAAATGAGGGTGTTGCCGTCTTCATCTTTGTAGGTGACGGTACAACGCGCGAAATCTTCGGACGGTTTCTTAGAGTAATCAATTTGCTCGCCATGAGTGTCTTTCAATTCTTGCACGTATTCGGGGCGCGTCCATTTTAGTGATGCAATTTGCGCGTTTACCGAAACGGCTTTAATCGAATCGCGCGCCGCACCTGGGGCAGTAAGCAAAAACCGCGCAGTTTCGACGCTATGACACATCATGTCATTCATTACCCCACCACCTTGCTGCTCGCCGTCCCAAAACCATGGGCTATGAGGACCGCAATGTTCTTCGGCCGCACGCGCCAAATATGGACGCCCTGTTGCAGCTGCGGCACGTCGCCAGATAACATCTTTACCGCGCACCACTGATGGTGTAAATACTTGGTTTTCTAGGTAACCAGTTGGAATGCCGGCATCTTTCATGATGTCAACCACGCGTCGCGCTTCTTGCAGGTTGCGCGCTAACGGTTTTTCACATGCCACTCCGAGTAGTGGCGTGTCGCGCTTTGCATTGCCAGCAGCGATAGCCTCCATAACAGCGATGCGTGAATCATTCGGCGAGTTAATCCAGATGGCTTCGATGCTTGGATCAGCCGCCATTGTTTCTAAATCTTCGAAGGCCACCGCCGGACCAAGCTTTAATTCGTTAGCGTAAGCTGCAGATTTTTCAGCAGATGCCATGGTACGCGAAGTTACTCCGGCAACGTGACAGTTGCGTACTTCGACGAGTGATTGAATGTGAAAGTTGGTGTTGAAGCCAGCTCCGACGAACCCGATTGCTAAGGATTTCATGAAGAGAGTTTTTTGTTATTAGGGTAAAAGACCATTAAAGCCGCCAGGCAGGCAACGGATGCCCACATTGGATAGCTAAACAGTTGATTAAAGGACAGTTGCTCACCGTGAGTTGACCACGTAGCAGCTGAGGATGCAATTTTTGAACCGACAATGGTGCCAATGCCGATAATCACTAAATTGAAAAGTGATTGCGCGGACGCGCGCACGTCACTTGAAGTGTTTTCGTCTACCACCATAAAGGCAACAAAGATAAAACATCCGAATGCAAACCCGTGCATTGCTACGCCAATCATCACTCCGCCGATGCCGACGGCTTCGTGGTTAGCGAACAGCGCCATGCGTAAGGCGTAGGCGATTAGTCCGATTGCTAGCAAATGTTTGCGCGACAATTTAGATGCAAAAAAGGGCATCATTGCCAGCACCGCGATTTCGGACATTTGACCGATGGTCATCAAGCCGCCGCCTCCTACACCGACCACCTTATTTACCACGTCGATGAAACCACTAGCCTGCGCTTGAAGTCCGCCTAAGAAGCCGGCGGTGTGCACAAAGTAAAACTGGTGAATACAACTAACAGGTACCGCCAACAAGAACAAAGTTATTAGCGGCTGCCTCTTTATTTCGCCAAGTGCACGCCGCGTAGCATTCTGAGTTTCTGTTTTGGTAGGCGGCGTATTGGGTAGCGTCAAACAATAAACACCCATCGCGATTCCGAGAACGCCAGACAAACGAAAAGCATCGGCCATGCCAGCAGTAGGATCATCGCCGTGCATGTGTAGCAGCCATTGCCCGATTGCAATACCAACCGCAATCCAACCGACTGTGCCCCACACGCGCACGCGTCCAAAATCTTTGTCGATGTCGTCTAGGTGATGAAAGGCGAGAGAATTGGTTAACGGTAAGGTTGGTGAATAGACCAACGAATACACCAAAGAGAATGCCAAAAAGCTGCCATAAGTTTCGATGCTCGCTAATTGCCAAACCAGCAAGCCACCAATGATGTGCGACAAGGCCAAAAACTTTTCGGTGGCGAACCAGCGATCGGCGATTTGACCGGCAATGAATGGCGCGACAATTGCACCGAGCGCGCCGATAGCAAACATGTTACCGAGTTGTTCAGGAGTCATGCCGCGATGTTCAGTCAAAAACGGCCACAGCAATGGCAGCCAAGCACCCCAAATGGCGTACTGTAAAAACATCATCACCGACAAGCGGCCAATTGGTGGATTTGAATTCATCTTAGATTTCAGTTACGCGAATATTACGGTAGCGCACTGGCGAGCCGTCGTCGTGATTTTGCATGCCGATGTAACCACGTGCGCTGCGCTCGCCGGTATAGCTGTTAACCAATTCTCCATTAATAAAAATGGTGTACTGCTGGCCAACAACTTGGATGCGATACTTATTCCATTCGCCAACCGCCTTGGTAGGAATATGCGTTGCTGCTTGAAATGAATAAATCGAACCAGTATTGTGTTTAGGTTTCGGTGTATCGCAAATTTGGATTTCGTAGCCCTCATTCACTGCTACCCACGGGTCGTTGCCCGGATTAGGGAATCGCACAAACACACCTGAGTTATTAGACAGGTCAGTTACTTGCCATTCTAGTTCGAGTTCGAAATTCTCGAAATCTTGTGCGCTATACCAGTACAAACCCATTCCGCCTTGTGCGTAAACCGTGTCGCCATCGTGGACGAATTCGCCAGGACCTGCCATCTGCCAGTTTGCAAGTTGCGAGGCATCGCCAGTCCAAAGATCTACGACATTACTGATGGCGGCTTGCTTAGGCGGCGTAAAGCATGCCACCATGGACAACGCTAGTAGTGTAAGGAGGAGTTTCATTGCCACTAAGTTAGGTGCTGTAAAGAATTTAATCAAGTGGTTTTAGGCGCACATCGGCGATTGCCACGCTGCCTGCATTTGCTTGAAAGAACATTGGCGCGGATGCCACTTCAATCTGCGAAATGGCGCCACCGGTCACTTCTTTGCATTCGGCTGCCCCAATAATGCTCACATAATCAATGCTGATATCTTCGAAGCGTGCATTGCGGGTTTTGTTACCGTCGGCATCGAAGCGCGGTGCGAGAAAGCGTCCACGCATTACGTGCCACTCGCCTGGTCCATTGTAGGCTTGAGCGCGCGGATTTTTTGAGCCGATAATTGCACCACATGAATCATTGTCTGCGAGTTGCAATTCGTAACGCGACATCATGTACAAACCAGAGTCGCCGCCTTCGGGCAGCATGAAACTGAATCTGAATTCGACATCACCGTAACTGTCTTTAGAAGTAAAAGGAGCTGAGTTAGGATCGACATTAACAAGAGCGCTATTACCTACATTTATTTCGAACACATTCGGCTTAGATTTTTCGACAGTAGCCGAACACAACTTCCAGCCTTCGCCCGTCCAGTTGTCGAATGGATCACCCCAAGTCGTAGTCAACCAACCACCGCCCTCTTCGGCAACAGTTCGCGCTGCAGGCGGTGCCACAGTTTTTGCGATGCGTTCAGTTGTAAATTCGCCCTCTGGCAACTGATTGATAGTGTAAGAAAACTCGTCGTGCAACAACCCGATATTCGACAGCTGCAAACGCACACAACGCCCGGCTTTTAGGTTCATACCTGACAGAGTTAATTGCATGCCATCATCGCTCAAACTTACCTTTGGCACCGAAAGTTCTTTATCGCGCATTTCTGGAGAACCGTAATCCCACCAATAGTTGTAGTCATAACTGCGCGCGCTAATCGCAGGCACAGAGTCGATTGCCTTTGTCAAATCAATAACGAATCCATCTTGACGCAAACTAATGTTTTGCATTTCGAGTGGCAAATTATCACGATAGCGGATGCGCGCAATTCCGGAACCAGGCGCGCGTCCACCCCAACCTCTGTTAGTTAGGCCGGCAAACAATGAACCGTCGGGAGCAAAACGCACCCGAACCGCGCTGCCTACTGCGCTGCGGAATTTAACGACTGCACCTTGAGTTACGCCTTGCACATCTTCAAGCATAACGCGCAAGACATTGCCGAGCGTCAATTCGGCGACGAACAACTGGTCTTTGAATGGTCCGAACTTTGCTGCGGTTGAGTCGTGAACCAAGTTACCGGTTGAGCGCGACCAATCGTATGGGATCCAGACTGCGGCAGATTTAGGCTGACGAGTTGGTGCCTCAGTTGAACTAGGATCGATTTCGCCATTGTTATATTCGTCAGTCCAGCGCAAAGAAGCTGGATGCCCGAAGAAATCATCTTGCTCAACATCGAAAATACCGCAGACTGGCATCCAGTCGCCTTGATTGTCGGTGTAAAGCACGCGTTGTTCGCTATCAACGCCAAGCCCGCAAGGACTACGTACGCCGCTTGCAAACCAAGTCGTATCGCCGTTGGGGGCGACTTTCATTATCGTGCCGCGACGTGGTGCCTTGGATTTTCCGTGCCACCATTGCGGACTCCAGAAGCCGACATTGGTGCTTATGTAAAAATTACCGTGCTCATCGACTGGTGCGCCGAATGCAAATTCGTGGTAGTTGCCGGTCATGCCCCAATCTTGCGAAACTGATTCAATGCGGTCACAAATCTGATCGCCATCGAGGTCAATCAAGCGTGACAACTCGCCGCGCTGCATGACGTAAATTTCGTCGTCAACTACTTCAAGACCTAAACCTTCATGTAACCCTTCGGCAAAGATGTGAAACTTAAGTTGCGACAAATCATCTGCCATCGCATTATCGACCCACCACACGCGTCCGCGGCGAGTGCTAAGCAACATGGTGCCGTCGGACAAAAAGTCTACGCCGCCGACCTCGATTGTTTCGCCAGCGGGGGTCGGCAAAAACTCGACTGAATAATAGTCAGCTTCTTGCGCCTGCGAGGCCATTAAAATCAATACACAAAAATTAATCATGAGAGTGCTCGGTGTTAGTTTGTGGTTGCTGCTGGCCAGAATCGAGCATTACATACTGATACAAAAAGGTATACGGACGTCCTAATTCAACCTGGTCGAGTCGCAAACCGCGACCTACTCGCCAATTTTCTGCAACCTCATAACTTGCACCATAAAACAGCGAAGAGTCACACTTAGCTAGCCAAGTAATATCTATCACCTGGTTAACCACTAATTTGATGTTAGCTTCGTCATACCGCTCTTTTGCAAACTCAAAGTAGTCGACTACTTCAGCCACTTCAGCAGAGGTGGATGGGTCTATGATGCGATAAATAATTTTTGCGTGTTGACCGCTAACCTCAGTAGCGACAAATTTAAAATCGGGGTCTTGGAAACCATCTGCCGAGAAAAATCCCCAGTTGTTTTCATTTGTACTATTCGACATCAACAATTCACCAAGTGGTTTCAACATTGCGCCACCACGGTCGCCCCAATCGTCTCTCTGCACGAATTCTCCTTTTCGAAAAGCCAAAATACCCATCGTTTGCGTATCGTATTCGACGCTCAAGCCATCAACTGAGCCAAGCACCACGGCACGCGTAATAACCTCTTCTTTATTATGGTAAGACTTTAATCCGCCACGAATTACCTGCGGACGGTCTGTCACTTGCAACACCGCTGCCAATGGATCACTCTTTTTCTCTTGAGGAGCAAATGCAATGATATAAGCTGCCACGGCTTCAATTTCTTCGTCGCTTAGGCTAGCTCTAAACGCGGGCATTGGAGTACCGCCAATGCCATTTGAAATAGTGTTGAACAATGCGGCTGGCGTATTGCCGAATGAGTAGCCGCCATCAACAAAACTGCGTGCTGGCTTATCAAATTTAGCGACACCGTTGCCATCGCCCTTCTCGCCATGGCACATGGCGCAGCTTTGAATGTAAACGGCCTTACCGTCAGGAGGAGATGCTGGCTGTTGGCTCGCGGCGAGCAACAACACAACACCCATTGCTGTCAAGGAAATCATGCACTAGCTTAACAACTAGCAACCACCTTGTCAGTCTCTACTTGCACAGCTTGTCGGTAGCATCGAGCTTGCTCCGAACTGCCAGGAAAAAACATCGCGTCGAAACCAGCATTGGCAATTGTGATAATTTGCTCTTTGCTCAAATCTCCATGGGTGGCAGCCAATCTATATTCGGCACATATATCAGTGCGCGAAACCAAGCGATTGTCGGTAGCCAAAGTAAAAGGCACTTCAAGCTCAACAAATCGTCGATAAGGATGCTCGGCCAAATATTTAAGATGAGGCATGGTTTGCAGGTTTGAAGTAAGGCAAACTTCGAGCAACACATTTTGTTGCTTAACAATTTCAAGCACAGCGTCGTCTTCTAGTAAATTTGTACCGTGACCAATTCGTTGCGCGTAACAGCTAGTAATTGCATCTGAGATTGAGTGTGCGCCATCTGCTTCGCCTGCATGAACAGTACGCGCAAGTTGCGCATCGCGCGCGATTTTGTAGGCCTGTTGATGCGCGCCGGCAGGATTACCGAATTCGGCACCCGCAAGGTCGAAAGCCACCACTGGTAGCCCGTGATTGTCGCGAGCATCGATAGCTGCATTAACGGCGTCTATTGATTTTGAAGAGAATATCTCAGGGAAGCGCATTGCACAAACAATGATTGATGCCCTGTATAAACCAACTTCGTTGGCGGACTTTTCATTAAACTCAGTTTCAGCCTGCGCTATTCCGGCACTTGCAGCTTGTAGGATTTGCAAACTAGTCAAACCATGATGCTCGAGCAATTGCGGCGCAAAGCGAATTTCTTGGTAGTAAACACCTTCGTTGAACGCATCAACACATAACTCGTAACTAATCCTCTGAATAGACTGTTCGTCACGCATTACCGCACAGGTGAAACTAAATCCTTTTAAGTAATCTTCTAAAGAATTATAACGTTCTTTGAAAACACCTTGCGGCATTTCAATCTCAAAGTTAACCGCCAACTCTTGCAAAGTAATTTCGCGCAAAGAGCCGTCGAGGTGAACATGCAAGTCGGTCTTAGGCAACTTGCTGATAAATTTTTCGCCAACCATTTTACAAAACTAATTCGAGCATATACGAACAGATAAGCGCGGCGAAGGTGCCTAACACATACCCACCCACTGCTAGCAACACGCCGACTGGCGCCAAGGCTGGATGGAAGGCACTGGCCACAATGGGTGCAGATGCCGCGCCACCAATATTCGCCTTTGAGCCAACGGCAACAAAGAATATTGGCGCTTTCAGCCAATAACGCATTGAAAGCAATACTACCGCGTGCAGAGTCATCCATACTAATCCTACTACTACAAAACCTATATTTTCGGGTTTAGCTATTTCAGAGAATTCGGCTTTGGCGCCGATAGTGGTTACCAGCAAGTACAAAAACACCGAACCGACATGTGAAGCCCCGGCGCCTTCAAGTTTTTTGAGTGGCGTGAATGATGCAGCCAGACCGAAGGCCGAAACTAAAATCACAATCCAGGTAAAGCTGCCGCTTTTAATAAACTCGCCGACATCTGGCATATGAGCAGCAAGCGCGGTTGCCACCACTGCGCCGCCAACGCCCAACGCGCAAATCAACAGCAGCGAACCAAGATCGGTTGGACGCTTAACCTGCTCGGCATAAGTTGCGACTTTTTCACGCAAAGTGTCGAGGCTAGTGCGGTCGGCATTTATCGAAGCGTCGAGCTCTTTCTCTCGACCGGCGAACCACAGCAAAATCGCCATCCATAAGTTTGCTACTGCGACGTCAACCACTACGATTACGGACATCATTGAATCGGATGCGCCAGCGTGTTCTTTAAGCGCAATCATATTTGCGCCGCCGCCAATCCATGAACCGGCAAGTGCGGACAAACCGCGCCATGCCTGATCGTACATATCTACCGGAATCAGCGATGAACATGCCCACAATGCAATTGGTCCTGAAACGACGATTGCAAATGTTGCACCAAGAAAAAGAAAAACAGCGTTACGCCCTAGCCCGATGATACCTTTTACATCGACAGATAAAGTTAGCAACAACAATGAAGCCGGCAACATCCACTTTTTGACGAAACCATACAATTCGCTTTCGAGAGGAATCACTCCGGTGTTTGAGAGGATCGTTGGCACGAAATACGCAAACACCAACAATGGCGCAAACTTAAAAATCTTTTGCCCGAACGACTGCTGGTTCGACCAAAAAAGCAAACCGAGAAATGACAACAACAATGCCAGAACTGCAACTGGCTCGTGAATTAGCGCTGCTTCACTCATTAGTTAGAAAAACTACCTGGAGGCGGTGGCATCGAACCCGGCGCTGGGCCATTAGTTGGCGCCTGAATTTGCGAGTGTTCTAATTGATGACAAGGCCACTCAATTGGCGCACCATCAAGAACCAATCTAAATGTGTAAGTACCAAATTCTTCGAAAGGCATGCCGTTAAGACGAATCACCGCACGCGCCTTGGCGCGCGTATCAGCCAACTGCACTGGAGGCAACTTCATGTTTACTGCCTTACCGCTGGGCGCAGTCACCTGTAGCCCAATTTCATATTCGCCATTGCCATCACTTAAACCGATCGCAACTGACAACATCGGCAGGCGTCCTGGTAATTCTTGTGAGGCTAGTGTGTCGAATAAACCGATAAGGCACAATTTGCCCTGCTCGTCGCGAAAGGCATGGTCGCAAACGTGCAACCAATCTACTGTAGGTAAAGGATTTGTCATATTGATTATTTATTATCGCGCTTAACCACAGTGGCAGCGGCTTGGTCGGATGGCAACAGCAGTACCTCGGCGACATTAACGTGTGCCGGTGCTTGAGCCATGAAAAGAATGGTGGATGCGACATCATCTGCTGAAAGCGGAGTCATGCCATTGTAAGTAGAGTCGGCGCGTTGTTGATCGCCGTGAAAACGCACATTACTGAATTCGGTGTTTACCAAACCTGGATCAACCGTCGAAACTTTAATGCCGTGCTGGCACAAATCAATGCGCATGCCTTTAGTTATTGCGTCGACAGCGTGCTTGCTTGCACAATAAACCGCGCCATTGGGATAAACCTCGTGGCCAGCAATAGATCCGACGTTGATGACGTGCCCGCTGCCGTTTTTTATCATCAGCGGCGTCACTGCGCGCGACATATACAGCAAGCCTTTAACGTTGGTGTCGAGCATTTCGTCCCAGTCGCTAATCAAACCTTGGTCGATAGGTACTAAGCCACGCGACAAGCCGGCATTATTAACTAGCACGTCTATTTTTTGCCAGCGTTTAGACAAGCCAGCAATCGTGGACGCCACCACCGGCTGCTCGCGCACATCTAACTCTAGCGCTAGCACTTCAACTTTATGTTGCTCAGCCAGCAAACGTGACAATTCGTCAATGCGTGATTTGCGTCGCGCACTAATTATCAAGTCAAAACCGGCAGCAGCAAATTGATGTGCTGCTGCCTGGCCAATACCGGATGATGCGCCGGTAACAAATGCCGTTTTATTCGGCATCAATTGTGTATGTCAAAGACTTTGAAGAACGCTTGTCTTCGAGCAGCGCAATGAATTCGTCGATGCTTAATGTAAGCTGCTGCTTAACCCCATGAATGCGCAAATTAACTTGCCCATCATCTGCTTCGCGCTCGCCGATAACCGCCATATACGGAATCTTATTCACTTCACTATCACGAATACGCTTGCGCAACGGGCCATCGTGAGCCAATTCAACGTTAAAGCCACGCTTCATTAATTCGGCGCGCAACCCTTTGGCTGCATCAAGTTGATCGTCGGTAATTGGCAACACCGCAACCGGAGTTGGACATAGCCAAACCGGGAACCAAGCCGCAAAGTGTTCGATTAAGCCGCCGACAAAGCGCTCGAGCGAACCGAAAATCGCACGGTGCACCATAACTGGACGCTTCAATGCGTTATCAGCATCGTTGTACTGAATATCGAAACGGTCAGGCAAATTAAAGTCAACCTGAACGGTAGGCCCCTGCCACTCGCGCCCCAAAGCGTCTTTAATCTTAAAGTCAATCTTTGGACCATAAAACACCCCGCCACCAGGGTCGTCTTCGAGCTTTAACTCTTGACGCTCGGCAGCAGCAACCAATGCCTCAATTGCATGCGCCCACACTTCGTCAGTGCCCAAATACTTTTCGGGACGCGTTGCCAAGTATGCCGTATATGAATAGCCAAAAGTACTTAGTATTTGATGCACCAATTTAAGCACATCAACTATCTCGTCTGCCAATTGTTCTGGTGTGCAAAAGATATGCGCATCGTCTTGAGTAAATCCGCGCACGCGTAACATACCGTGCAAAGTGCCTGATGGTTCGTAACGATAAACAGAACCCAACTCAGCCATGCGCACAGGCAAGTCGCGGTAAGAGTGACGCTTTGAATTAAAAATCGTCACGTGCCCCGGGCAGTTCATCGGTTTTACACGATGCGGACGACCGTCGACGTCCATCGGTGCCCAAATCATGTCGGCATAATTTTCGAGGTGCCCCGACTGCATGAAAACATTTTCGCTGGCGACGTGCGGCGTGTAAACCGGCCAGTACTCGCGTTGATGGTGCAAGTCCCACCACCACTGTTCGAGTTGACGCCGAACGTAACCCAATTTTTGATGCCAGAAAACCAAGCCCGCACCATAATCGGCATGCAAGCTAAACAAATTCAACTCGCGTCCTAATTTACGGTGATCGCGTTGCTGCACCTCTTCGAGGTAAGCCATGTATTTCTTGAGATCTTTTTTATGCCACCACGCTGTGCCATAAACTCGAGTCAACATTTTGTTATCGGAATCTCCGCGCCAATAAGCACCGGCCACTGACAGCAACTTAAATGCGTCATAACGAATTTGCTTAGTCGACTCGACGTGTGGCCCTTCGCACAAATCTGACCAAGTACCATGATCGTAAAACGAAATTTCTTCGCCCTCGGGGATATCGTCAAGCAACTCAGTCTTATAAGTTTGACCACTTTCGGCGATGCGCTCTGCAGCCTGCTCACGCGTCATCGTCGAGCGCGTAAAATCATTGCCCGCGCCTAAAATCTTACGCATCTCTTCCTCGATTAAAGGCAGATCTTCGTCGGTGAGTGCACGCGGCAACTCGAAGTCGTAATAAAAACCGTGGTCAATCGGCGGACCGATGGCGACTTTAGCTTCTGGAAATAACCTCAGCACTGCATCAGCCATAATGTGACTAACACTATGACGCAGCGCATGTAGCGAGGTTGGGCCTGATTGTGGGTCGAAGGACAAACTCATGTTGTGTTTTTCGGCACGCTCGTACCTGGAGCGTGCGAAAGGAGAATTTTAGCGTCTGCAGTGACTAGATATTGCTATTTCTCGACAAAAAAAAGCACATTACTAATCAAAACAGTGCTATTTATGATATTTTTAGCTTAGATAAACATTCTCTCAGATGCTAATAACACCTCTCTTAACCATTCTGTTTGCAAGTGCTGTAGGCGGCGTTAATCACGCCCCTCACGATTCTACTTACGCTATAGCAAGCGCCCAGCTAAGCAATGGCGAAGTGGCTACGGCTGTGGTGCACTCAGAGCAAGAAATCCTTGTTACTCGCGATGGAGGCTATAGCTGGAATATCATCGGCGGCGATGGCCTGCAATTAGCTAATGCTACATCAATTAGTTACCACGCTGGGCTAAACACCCCTGGCGGCCAAGGTGCTTTTGTGGTGGGTACTGATAGTGGTGCATGGTTGATCGAACCGCAATCCAATTTTGCTAGCAAATTTAGTAGTGGTTTCCTGAATGGCGACAAGTATTTACTTTCGATTGATAGCCCGAGTCACGGAACTAACGCCCCAAGCATCGCAGTTAGTTCACTGGGTAATGTCTACGCACTAAACCCTAACACGCTGAAGTGGACAATAATTTACCAAGAGCAAAATGTTATGCGCATAGCAACTAAAGTTGCAATTGCCCCTCACGCTTCGGTTTTGAATTCACTAGCAGGCGATCAAGACATTTTCTTAATAGCTAACGGCAAGCTTCATGTAAGCCACGACCTCGGCACCACCTGGTCCTTGTCACCGCAATTCTCTACTGCGGCACAAAGTTTGTTCGACTGGAGCATCACTTCCATTGATGTTTCCGACAACTACCAAAATGATCAAACCCTGCTCATAGGCCTCGGACGACTTAACGCTAGTGGAACCGCCGATGAAGGGCAAATCTGGAAGTCAAGCGATAGCGCTGCGACATTTACTCTTAGCCACAGTCTTGACACTTCGGTGTCAGCAATTCTTTCTACGCCTGCCGACCCTTCGGGTAATTCATACTGGTTAGCTGCAGGCCGCCAATACCCAAACTATGGCAGCTATTTTGGAACAGGTATTTTACGCTCCGACGATAACGGCAGTTCGTTTACTGACAACAACTCTGTGCAAGATTTTTTGCTTGAAGACTCGCCTGGCAAGAAAAGTGGTGCCACCGACATGTTTCACTTTTCACAACTGCAAGTAGCCGCCGATTTCAGCCAAACAGGAACCGTAATGTACGGTCGCCAAGAAGGTTTATTTGTTAGCCACGACAGCGGTGTCCACTGGCGGCAGCTAGCAACACGTTTCGCCAACCGCTTTCGCGATGTAGAAACTGCAGTTGCTGCCAATGGCGACGACATTGTATTTGGCGCTGGCTATGGCACTGGCACAGTCATGTACAACGCCAACAGCGACTCAACCCAAGTTCTGCCCTTCCGCTCACCGATGGTTTACCAGCGGCGAATTTCCGCGTCACCAAACTACGACATAGACGGACGCCTACTAGTTGCCGGAAATGTTTATCTATACGAGTGGCAATCTGATGATGTCGCAGCGTCTAATCCCTGGAGCAGCACTTGGTGGTACAAACCACAAGTACGCAATCCTATCACCTTAAGAAGCGATGCTGGATATCCTCGCGGTGTAAAATATTCGCCACATTTCGATCCGACGGCAACTATGGCCAATGCCGACTTAACATACTTTTGGTTCTCAGCCGAAGGTCAAGTGCGGCGTACCAGCGACAATGGCTTAACCTCTGAACAATTGTTCACTGACACCAATGGCGCAAATACTGGTGAGGTTCAGACTATTGCAATTGCAGAAACCTATGACGCAACAACCTCGCGCACCGATGTTTATGCAGGAACTACCGAGGGCCTGCTATATCGACTAATTAGCGACAAGTGGTTTGAACTGCACAACTTTAACAACAAAGTAGCTAAGCTAATTACTGTGCCAAATTTCAGCCGTCCAAACAACCCTACGCTATTTGCTATGATGGACAAGGCACCATTTATATACAAGATTACTGATTCGTTAACGGGTGTTAATGTTGAAAACATGCGCCACAACTTGCCGAAGGTTTTCCCCACTGGCATTACCCTGCATCCAGACTTTGCGAATACGCCAATTGTTTATTTAAGCAGTAAGACTCGTGGCGCATTTAGCCTAGACCTCAGTGTTACGCCTCTAGCGTGGCAGCAATTCGGCAACATGGCTCCTTTGGCAGCGGTCGACGATATTGAATTATCAAAGAATTTCGCCACCGACAATGCTGCTTATTTAGCAACCATTAATGGCATGATGCAACTCGACAGCAATAATGATTGGCAGGACATCCTTGGCGTATTTAGACTCGACGACACTGACGAATCGATTAGTACATACTCGCCAAATAATCCAAGCGTAATTGACCCGACTCATATGTGGCCCTGGCGCAGTAGCTTTCGTTGGACTTTACCGAACGGCCTAGACGCTTCTGGTGACGAGGTGTTATTCGCCGATTACGACGGGGACTATTTGACTGTACCGGTGCGTGGTGCATCTGTAAGCCTTATGACTTATCGTGGCCCAAGGATTGGGGCTGTGACATTGCGCCTAATCGACTCTACTACCGGATCAGTAGTTGCTACGCAGTATCACGATTTACTCGACCTGCCGGCCAATGGCTCGGAAGAAGTCATTAGTATGACACTGCCTGACCCAACCAAGATTTATTCCTTAGAAGTGACTGCTGAACTTGACACCAACGAAATGATTGTGTTCGACGGCATTGAAATTAGCTTAAAGTAAACAGTTGGGTTTACCAAACCACAAGTTCGTATTCTAAATCAACCTGCTGCTTTTCAATTACAGCCGCATGCATTTGCTTTAGCAATTCAGTGACATCAGCAGCTGTCGCGTCACCGCAGTTAATAATAAAATTTGCATGCTTCGATGAGACTTCAGCACCGCCTACACGCAACCCTTTTAAGCCAGACTTGTCTAGCAGGCGTCCGGCAGAATCACCTGGTGGGTTTTTAAAAGCGCAGCCAGCACTAGGCACTGTCACAGGCTGACTAGCATTCTTGGCACGCAATAATGTTTCTTGTGCATGCTTAATTTCTGGTTTTGAAGATTTTTTTAAATTAATCAATGCCTCGAGAACAACCTTTTGTTGCAGATTTCCGTTGCGATACTGTGGATTAAGTGACTGCCTATCGTGTTGCTCAATCTTTAAATGGTCTCCGATGCCCGGCACCCACAGAGTTACGTTTTCAACGACATCCCATACACCCCACTCGGCACTGCCGGCGTTCATCGCTAGTGCACCTCCGAGCTGGCCGGGGACTCCGATAAGGTTTTCAAGACCAGATAGCTCTAGTTCGTAGGCAGCGCGAATCATCGAAGGCAAACTTGCGCCTGCCCAAACACGAAATCCATCACCGTCGCGAAAAATACGACGCATGCTGCCGGTGTGAATCACTGCACCATCAAAACCGGCATCGGCTGGTACCGAATTTGCACCGGCACCCAAAATCTTCCAAGCAATACCATCAATTTCTAGTTGGGTGAGTAGCTCGGCTAAATGCTCGGGTTTTTGAGGCTCAAAAAACATTGCCGCGGCACCGCCGACTCGCAAAGTTGTATATTCGCTTAGCGCTACCAAAGTGCGCATTGGGCCGAATTCAGTGTATTTTTCTGATATATCCATCTATGTCTCCGGCACCCAAGCATAAGACCACCGCACCTGGTTTTGAATGTGCTAGAGTCCATTCAATACTGTATTCGACTTGCAAATCGAAATGATGCAAACGCTGAGGGTGGCGAGCGATTAAATCTGGCAGCAAATCTTTTGAGTCTGCTTGGCAAGATTCTACATCGCGAGCGCGAAAAATTGGCAACACTGCTACCATGTCTGCCTGGTCTAAACAAGCTGCATAAAGATTGCGGTAATCGCTAAACCGTTGCGCTTGATGTGGTTGAAACACCACATTAATCGATGCATTTGGCCAACGTTCTTTGGCCGAGTTAATTGTTGCACTGACTTCTGTAGGATGATGGGCGTAATCAGAAACTAATTTAATGCTTCCGCCGTCAACCGACACTTCTTTGAGCAACTCTAGTCGCCGTGCAGCCCCTTTAAATGATTTTAAAGCATGGGCAATTTGTGAATCGTTTAGCCCAAAGTCGTTTAGCACTGCTGCGACCAATGCCGCGTTGCTGCGATTATGCTCACCGAACAATCCGAGTTTAGTATCAGCAGATAAACTAGAGCATCGATACCAATCTGCTTGAGTACTTTTTTGCAAATCATCCGGAGCTTCTGGCCCAGCAAACACACACCCAGTCGCCTCAGTATTACCCAAGAAATCGGCAAAAGATTGGCGAACCTCTGGCAAACCACCCGGGTAGGTGTCTGGGTGTTCAGCCGCAACATTTATCAATGCAACTTTCTGCGGATGCAAAAAATGGAAGGACCTAGCATATTCACATGACTCAATAATCAGTGGCAAAGCCGGGTCTCCCCAGGACGACGATGAATTCAATTGCGGTACCTTGGCGCCGACGAGGTATCCCACTTCGATGCCAGCCTCGCGCAAGCCATAAGCAATCCATGCGGTGCAAGTGGTTTTACCATGTGTTCCGGCAACGGCTAGGACTGGACGAATGCGCGAAATTTCGCCGAGAAACTCGGCATAAAGACACGGTCGCGCAGTGGCCTCGACACACTTGGCAAACACCTCATCAGCTTCTGGTACGGCAGCCGAACGAACCACCCACGACGCGAAAGGAATATCGTTACTGTCACACCACTGCAGGCCAAGCGCGAACAAATCATCATCGGCAGCAAGCGGCGAAGCATCGCACCCGAAAACCTGCCATCCTGCTTCGAGAAAAAAAGTTGCAAGGCCGCGCATGCCACAGCCGCCAACACCAACGAAGACCACTGCCTTGCCGTTATCAAGAGCAAGCATATCAAGGCCGACGGGGCTTAAGGTTGGGGTATGCATTGACTATAGTTTATGATTTTCGACCGCCAATTTCTTCTAGGCAATCACAAGCAATTTGCGTGCCGTCGCCCACCAACGACTCTGCTAATGCCATTCGCATGTCTGAGCGCCGCTGATCACAGGCCATAATATCTAATAACTCTGTGCGGCTTGCGTGGCTGCCATCAAATAGCAACACTCCTGGCGAAAGCTGCTCAGCATTGCGCTGTTGCTGCATATCATGGTGTTTATAAGGCATAACCAAAGTCGGCAATTGATTAAGCCATACTTCAGCCAAAGTGGACGCCCCCCCACGGCTTAGCATCAAGTCGGCACAGGCATATGCACTGCCCATATCATTACAGTTTTCAAGAATAGTTGCCGCAACACCTAAGTCGTCAACCGCTTGCTGCAAAGCATGATGTTTGCCGGTGCCGGTCAAGCACAATAGTTGCCACCCAGATTTTTGTATTTGTGGAAGCATGTCTAGAACACAATTATTTAAAGCGACTGCACCCTGTGAGCCACCCATCACCAGTAAAGTTTTTACATCTGGCTTTAATTTGAATTTCGCATAAGCCTGTTCGCGGCTTGGCTGAACAACTGCTGCCCGTGATATCGGGCCAACAATAGTCGCGCGTGGTAAACTCTTTGCGGTTTCATTAAACATAACTAAAGTACGCTTGGCAAAACGGCTGACCACACGCACTGACTTTCCTACAACCACATTACCCTCAAGGCAAACAATAGGACGCCGCCGTGCAGCCAAGGCAGTTGCTCCGGCATAACCTCCCAAGCTAACTAAAACTTGTGGATCAAAATCTTGGCAGTATTTTCTTACGGTCGGGAAAGCCTTTAGCGCCGCCAAGTGTCGTGGCAATCGTGAGTTGTCAATATTCAAACTTTTGTGCGGCAGATTATCGTTTACATAATCAAGCTCTACTTGTCGGCCACTAAGCCAGAATTCTACCTGATGGCCACGGGCAATCATTCCCTCGGCAATTCCAATCGCCGGGGTCAAATGGCCGCCGGTGCCGCCACCAATAAAAGCCACGCGCATCAGTTAGCTGGAATAATTAGTTTTTGCCCAACGCGAATGCTATTTGCATCACTTAATCCGTTGGCCTCTAGGATTAACTTTACTTTTTTACTAGTGCCGTAAAACTGTTGAGAGATGAGTCCGAGAACGTCTCCTGACTTTACGGTGTAGGTTCTGTCAGACGAAATATCAGACAAATTATCAAGCGCAGGAACTGGCTGCGGGACTGTCGCCAATTTTATTTGCAACTGCATACCAATAGTTATTGCACGCTCGTCTTTAATGTTATTCCAACGCATGATGTCTTTGTAGCGCTTTGAATCGCCAAGCTCACGCTTTGCGATGGCTCCTAAGGTGTCTCCTTGGCGAACAACAACTATTCGTAAGTCGTTGGAAAATGTCGCAGGGATAGGCCGCGCTGGCGCAGAAGCAGAAGCAGAAGCAGAAGCAGAAGCAGAAGCAGAAGCTGGAGTTGGAGTTGGAGTTGCCAAGGGTTGGTTATTAAAATTGCTTGGCTTTATATATTGAGTACGCTGTTTTTTCGGCAACAAACGCACAGCATCAAGATCGCTAGGCTGAATAATAATCGCCTGTGGTTCAGCATCGGCAGGATTTGCTTGTTCTGACCCGAAGCATTTACCTAAAAGAGCAATTGCGAATAGTGCCATAAAGCCTAAAGCTACATTTTTTGTTAAGTTGTTCATTAAATTAGAGTCCGAATGTTGTTGATTTATGGCGCATGTTTGCTTGAGTTGCCTTAATTGCAATGCCGAGTAGCAACGAAAGAGCTATTAAAGAGGAACCACCGCGACTAACAAATGGCAAAGGCAAACCCTTTACTGGGAAAGCGCCAACCACCATGGCCATGTTGTAAGCGGCTTGAAAAGAAATAACCACTGTCGTCGCTCCCATTAATAATATACCGTAACGGTGGGTAGATTGTCGGGCGACACGCAGACCAAAAAAGGTAAACGCCATAAACAACAACCATACGGTTAGGGTACCCAACATCCCCCATTCTTCGGCGATAAGTGCCAAAACGAAGTCTGTTGTACTTTCAGGAATATACCCAAACTTTAAAACTCCGTTGCCTGGTCCTGCACCGAACCATCCACCGTAACGAAATGCATCGTGGGCGCGCAACACTTGCTCAGGGACGCCTTCAGACCAACTGTCGATGCGTGATGACACATGGCCAAATGCCATAACCGAAAGTGCGCCGAAGCCTAGTAAAACGGGCGAAGCTGCCAACATAACTCGCGACGGTAATCCTGCAAAAAGCATTACACAGGCAGAGACTACAATGAGAATTCCGACAGAACCAATGTCGGGCTGCAGCAGCACCGGAAGCATTAATGTTAAGAACACACCAATCATTTTCATTATTGGAGCTATTGATTTAACACGCAACGGATCTTTAGCTATCCAGGATGACAACATTATTGGCCACAGCACTTGCAAAAACAATGAAGGCTGCAGTGAGACTGGACCAAGTTGGATCCAGCGAGTAGCAGCATTGGCAGTGCGTCCGATGCTAGTGGATAGCATCAAAAACAAAAACAGCCACAACAGAAAACTGAAATGCAAGCTGTAATTACGTACCTTGTGCGCATCTAATTTAAAGCCCACTGCAAAAGAAATCGCTGCGGCGGCAAGAAACCCACTGTGGCGCAACAGAACTGAACTTGCCTCTCCGGGAGGTGCTGCAGAAACGGCAACCAGTAAACCAATTGCGGTCAGGACACAAACTATAGAAAGAAGCACCACTGTTGCAGGACGAAATTGCGGCGCTTCCCTCATTGTAATTAGCGTATTTTAATTAACAGCAAACCAAGGCTAGCACACAATGCAGATACAACCCAGAACCGTAAAACAATTCGTGATTCAGGCATTTTTCGCAACTGCCAAACATGGTGTATTGGGGCTATTTCAAATAAACGTTTTTTGGTCAACTTAAACCAATAAATTTGCAGAAAACTACTGAAAACCTCTACAGTGAATACCCCACCAATAATGATTAGCAAAAACTCTTGCTTGGAAACAATTGCAAAGTATGCCATCGCAGCACCTAGCGGCAATGAACCACTATCGCCAAGAAAAATCAAAGCCGGGCTAGCGTTGAACCATAAAAAACCAAGGCTAGCACCAAGGGTGGCAGCGACAAGTACAGTTACTTCGCCTGACCCAGGAATAAATGGCAAATGAAGATAGCTAGCATAGCCGGCATGTCCGACAAAATAGGTGCTGAGGCCCATTGCTACCAGAACAGGTACCGCAGAACCAATTGCCAGGCCATCAAGGCCGTCTGTAACATTAGCGGCGTGGCTAAAGCTGAGGATGCAAACAATCTGCACCAGCATAAATATTGCTGCCAACAAATAAATATTTAATCCGGGACCTATTACTAAATCTTTAAACACTGGTAAAAACAAATGACGCAATTGTGGGTAGCTGCTGGAAGCATTGCCCAACTGCCACAACCAACCAACGACTAAGGCAGTAAGTAGTACAGTAGGAATTAACTTTACAGTACGCGATAAACCAGTGCGTGGGTCATTAGAGTTGGCCTTAACTTGGTCATCAAAGAAACCTATAGTGCCCATACCTACCATCAGCACCATGCCAGTTAAAACTAGTGGTTCGTCGATGCGTCCAAAAATCATAGTGGTGATTAGCACTGCTGCTAACCAAAAAACACCGCCCATTGTCGGCGTACCATTCTTGCCTGCATCGGAGTATGCTTGGCCGACTAATGTGCTATCTGAACGATCGGCACGCTCTCGAGTATTTGTTTGCTTGAGCCTTTTGATGAGTGGTTTACCAAGCGCCAGAGCCACGACAAAAGAAGCGATAAAAGCTGCTCCTGCGCGAACGCCAATGTAATTAAACGCCGAAAACGAGTCATGAATATCAGTCAAAAAAGGAAGCAGCCAGTGAATCATGATACAGGATTAGAATAAAGTTTTTCGAAGGTACCAAGCACGCGCTCAAGTTGGTCACCGCGTGATGCTTTCAACAAGACTAAGTCATTTGCCGAACAGATTTCGAGAAGATACTTTGCAGCATCTGAACAATTATCGACACAGTGAACGTTGGCATGCTCTGGAGCAGATGTCGAAATAATTGCGGCGAGTTTTCCGACACACAATACGTGGTCGAAAGAGAATTCGTCAAGAGTACGGCCAATTTGGCGATGCAATTCATCTTGCTGTTCGCCAAGCTCAAGCATAGAACCAAGCACAGCGATTCTTTTACCGCTGCAAGGCAGCTGCGATAAAGTTCTTAAGGCCGCCAACATGGAAACTGGATTGGCGTTGTATGCGTCGTCAATAAAATTCACAGCAGAAAGCTGAACTTGCTGCATGCGGCCCAAAGGTTTTTCAAGTTTACTTAAGGCCCTAACAATTACTTGATGATCGACATTGCAACTAATTGCAATTTCCGCCATCAGCATCGCAGTTTTTAGCTCGTGTTCAGCAATACAATTAACACGAAGTTGATGCAGCAAGGGGTGTTCTACTAAAAAAGACTCGTTGTCAAAATGATAGCTATAGTTGCTATGAGAAAACAAATTGACTTCAGATAACCATCTGCGCTGTTCAACAGGGATTAATCGATGGCAGTGTTCATCTAACCACACCGCGCCTGATGGTGGCACAGCACGCAGCAACATATTCTTTTCATGAGCGATGGTTTTGATGCAGCCAAGTCCTTCGAGGTGCGCGGCACCAATTGCGACTAATGCTGCCATATCTGGTTTAACTACGCTAAGCAGATATTCCATTTCGCCGGGCTCGTTTATTCCGTACTCGAGAATGACGAAGTCGGCATCACGCGGAGCGCCGAGCATAGCTAGCGGCAAACCAATTTCTGAATTGTATGATTTGGGTGAGGCGTACACAGAATACTGGCTATCGGCAAACATCTGCATCAAAAAATCTTTAGCCGTAGTCTTGCCGACAGAACCTGTAATGCCAATTATTTTAGCACGGCAATGAGATCGCTGATACCTTGCCAACTTGGCGAGTGCCCTTATCCCGTCGTCAACTTGAATTACTGGGATCGAAAAATTTTGTGCCAAGGCATGTTCGACAATTAATAACTTGGCGCCACTCTCTACAGCACTCTCTAGAAAATCATGGCCATCGCAATGCGCCCCTGGCAGGGCTACAAAAACATCGCCAGCTACAACCAACCTTGAATCTATCTGAAAGCTGTTGAGCTTGTCATCAGAACAATGCGCTGGAACCGGCAATTGTAAAGCGGCGAATACTTGATGAATGCTCATGCCAGACATTGCACCGCCTCGATTATTTGCAAGCGGTCATCAAATTGATGACGCACACCATTAATTTCTTGATAGTTTTCGTGCCCTTTACCCAATACTACAAGCACATCTTTTGGAGTGAGTGACTGAATGGCATAGTTTATCGCAGCACCGCGCTCAGCTATGCAATGGAATTCGACACTCATTGCATCAACACCTTTCTTGACATCGTCAATGATATCTTGTGCCGATTCTGTTCGAGGGTTATCGGAGGTCAAAACACACCAATCAGCATTGCTGCTTACGACTGCCCCCATCGCCGCTCGCTTGCTCACATCGCGATCGCCACCAGCTCCGAACACTGCCTTGATAAATGCTGTTGGGTAGCTACTACGCAAAGCGTTCAAAGCCTTTTCAATCGCATCAGGAGTATGCGCATAATCTACGAAAGCACGTCCGCAATGGACTGGCACTTGCTGCAAACGACCATCGGCTGGCAGCTGCTGCGATAACGCGGTGCACACTGCAAGCGGCTGCTCACCCTTGGCAAGCATCATCAACGCGGCTAAAAACAAATTTTCACCATTATGATAGCCACAGAGTTCGCTTTCGATAACGCAATTAACGCCGCGCCAATCAAATTCGATGCGCAGCAATTCGTCGGCATTGCTAATGCAGCAATAGTAACTAGCTGCCGTATCGCGGCTCGACCAACTAAATACTTTTGCCTTTGCAGAAGCAGACAATCCGAGTAACATTTCGTCGTGTGGCACAAAAGCTATAGAATTTTCAGGCAAGTCAAGAATTAATTGGCTTTTAGCCTGCGCATATTTCTCGAGTGTGCCATGGTAGTCGAGATGATCGTGGCTTAAATTGCTAAAGCCCACGCAGTCAAACTCGATAGCCGCCAAACGTTGCTGCACAATGCCATGCGAACTTGCCTCAACGACAACCGAAGAGCAATCGTCAGCAACTAAGGACGCCATCCATTGTTGAGTGATGTCGGAGCTGGGAGTGGTATTGATGTTAGGCTTAATACCGTTACTATCAATCAACCCCAAGGTGCCGCAAGAGGCAGAGTTTTGACCCATTTGGCTGAATGCGCCGCGCATTAAATGAGCAATCGTCGTTTTACCGTTGGTACCAGTAATCGCTGCGCAATACATTTTTTTACTTGGCTGCTCATAAACGATATCGGCGCAGTGGGCAGCGATAGTATTTAGACTGCCCTCAGCCACGACTAATTGCGGGAACTCGATCTGAGGCTGAAGTCGATCAACCAATACCAAAACAGTGCCGCTATCAATTGCTGGCAAAATATAGTCTGCCCCTAAATGCTTTTCGCCACTAATAGCACAAAACAAATCGCCAGCTTGCACGCGACGCGAGTCGAAACAAACTCCGCCGATTTCAACATCTAACAGCTGCGGCTGTGCAGGCCACAAATTTACAGAAAATCTGCGTTGTTTAAGCTGATTGAGGAGGTCGGAGACGAGCATGTTTAATGCTCAAGATTAGCCTTATTGTCACCCGATTCCAAGCCCATTGGGTGCAATGTTCCTCTCGACTCTAGGGTATGGTGCAGAATATTAGCTGCGGCTGGACCACACACCTGAGACCCATAGTAATTAGCGGTACTACCATGCGTGCCGAAGGCAACAACCAGCACTAAAACATCCGGCTTTTCAAGAGGGCCGAACGCTACAAATAGCGAAGTGTATTTATCTTTGGCTGGACCCGAAATATGATGCGAGGTGCCTGATTTACCACAGTACTTGAAATCATTGCGGTGCGGCAGCCACTTGCGGCTTTCGTACATCACCATATCGTGCATAGCTTCGCGAACTAATTCGGCAGTGTCTTCGCTGATTA